>Ga0208130_1000216_pt1 | contig 31154 bp, 24 predicted proteins | sample ETNtaG_31_FD_185771 | JGI IMG/M metagenome (GOLD analysis project Ga0208130, IMG submission 185771) | Marine microbial and viral communities from oxygen minimum zone, Eastern Pacific Ocean - ETNP201310SV78 (SPAdes) (version 2) | ecosystem: Environmental > Aquatic > Marine > Oceanic ... | reverse complement strand
AAAAGTAATTTTCTAAAATGTACAGTTTACTTAACATTTTTTATTTATATTTGTAAAGTTAACTTAACGTACATAAATAATATGAAACTTAAAATATTAAGAATTATGGCAATAATTACAGGATTAATTGGAACAACATTGATAAATAGATTTATTGAAGGGGGAGCATTATTTATGTCCTTAGTTCTTTTCTGTTTATTAACCTCAATTTATTTTACAGTTAAATCAATTTTAAACATCAAAACAAATATTGAAATTTCTAAAAAAATGATAAAACATATAAGTGATGGTGGAACACTTGGATTGGCTTTGGGGGTCATGGGGGCGTTTTTAGGGTTAATAAGTGCTTTTGACGCGATCGAAGCTAGTGGAGCACCTGAACCTGCTATTTTAGCAGGAGGTTTAAAAGTAGCATTATTATCCCCGCTATTTGGACTTTTTACTTTTTCAGTATCTAGACTTTCAATACTAATACTTAGAATTATTTATAAATAAAATTATGTCACTATCAAAAAAAGAAATATCAATTTTAATTGAGATTATATATTCAATTGTATTTGCATTAATATTCCTTCCATATTTTTATGAAAATCAAGAAAAAACTCTGATTTTAATGGATGGTCTAATTCAAAAAATATTTCAAATTATAATATGTTCTGTAATCTATTTTTCTATTACCTATTCTATATTAGAGGTTGCTTTTAAAAAAAAAGAAAATCTAGATGAAAGAGATGATTTGATAAATTCCAAATCGTATAAATTAGGATATTTACTCTATGAATTCTCTTTATTCATTATTATTGGATATATATGTTCTAAACTTCAAAATAAAGAATTATTAAACCTAACAGGAAACCAGGAATTATATAATAGCTTTGAATTAACAGATGGTGGAATTGTTTTTTCTATTCTTGTACTACTAGCATTAATATCCATTATAAAGTCATTGTATCAGTTTTACTTATATAGAACCGTTTAAAATGATATTAAAAAATAACTTGAAAGAAGTCAGGCAAAAAAAGAGTTTAACTCAAGAAGAATTAGCCAGTAATGTTGGAGTGAGTAGACAAACAATTATTTCAATTGAGCGATACAGATATAAACCTACACTTGAGCTAGCTATGAAAATTTCAAAACAATTAAATATCAGAATTGAAAATCTATTTTATTTTGAGGAATAATTATTAATTAAATTTAATATGATGACAAATAAACTGGAAATCTTTTTTACTTACCCTTTTAATAGTTTTTTTGTAGCATTTATTATAGAATTCTCGATAACAAACTTTGATTTAATATGAAAAAAATATACATTTTGTGGAACAAGATCATAAACTTTAAAATTAAAGTTTTAAAAATGTTTTTAAAAAAATAAAAAAAATTAGAGATTGAAATTCGAAGACTTAATTACAAAAGCTGAATTGAATCCAAAAAAACTCTTTTTGATAGATGGATTTGGAGCAATTATATCAGCTTTTATATTAAGTGTTGTTCTTGTTAAATTGGAAGAACTATTTGGAATCCCTTCACATGCCCTATATTTACTTGCAACAATACCGGTATTCTTTGTGATTTATGATGTCTATTGTTATAACAAACATCTAAAAATTGGATTATTATTACAAAGAATTGCTGTATTGAATATAGTATATTGTTGTATATCAATTGGATTAGTTTCCTATTATTTCAATACAATTACGATTTTAGGTTGGGCATATGTCATAGTCGAAATTATACTTATAAGTTTCCTTGCTATAATTGAATTAAGAGTAGGAAGAAAAATAATAATGTATTGATTAACAGTGATTAATAAACAAAAAATCCTCCAAATTGGAGGATAATTTTGCGGTCTGGACGGGACTCGAACCCGCGACCCCCTGCGTGACAGGCAGGTATTCTAACCAGCTGAACTACCAGACCTTGATTAGGGAATGCAAATATACACTGGATTTTGAATTACCCAAACCCTAAAATGTAAAATAAATGCATAAAATTTGATAAAACAGCTTACATAGCTGCATTTAGCGAATCAGCATACGTTGCCTTTGGAGCAACTCCAACTTGTCTTCCAACTAACTCACCATTTTTGAAAACTAAAACAGTTGGTATATTTCTCACACCATATTTTGCGGCAAATTCTTGATTCGAGTCTACATCTAGTTTTCCAACTATTGCCTTACCTTCAAATTCAGAACTTATTTCGTCAATAATTGGCCCAACCATTCTGCATGGTCCACACCATTCTGCCCAAAAGTCTACCATAACAGGTTTATCTGATTTTAATACTAATTCTTCAAATGTTGAATCTGTAATTTCTAGTGCCATAATAATTAATTTGTCGCAAAATTAACTAAAATTATAACTTAAAACCTCAAATTTTGATTGTTTTACTAATAGAATTTTATAAATTATTTTACTCTATATTTAATTGATGCTAAATCAAGCTCATCCAGCAGTTCATTACAAACTTCGACTTTTTGTTTACGACTATTTAAAGTAATCTTAATTTTGTCTTTTGGATAGTATATATCAAAGCCAAGAGGCTTATCTCCTTTATATCGATTTAAAATATCTTTAATCTTATTAATCTTTGACTCATCAACAGAATCAAGATTTGAACTAATAATAAGTTTTTTTGAATTACTTTTTATTGTATTTCCCAATAATTCAAAATGAAGAAATTTCATTCTTGGTGGCCCTAATTTTCCTGTTTCTCTATTTCGCCAACCCTCTCTTATGGATACTCGAAATCTAATTATCGAATTAGGAGATATGAAATGAGCAAATTTTAGGTATTCTTCTCCAAAAATTCTAAACTCATGTTGATCTTCAAAATCTTCTAATGTAAATTTTCCCCAACCATTTCCATTTTTGGAAGTAAGCTTGTCAAAATCATTTATAATACCAGTAAAATATAAATCCTTATTAATTAATGGTTCCATATCATCTAAGACTCTTAGAGGTGTTGAGGAAAATAAATTAATAGCTCTTGCATGCTCATCCAAAGGATGAGCAGATATATATATTCCTATGACCTCTTTCTCTTTTTTTAGCAAATCCAATTTTTCCCACTCATCACATTCGGGAATTTTTAACTCTTGATAAGATGAATTATCCTCATCCCCAAATAAATTAATTTGTAATGAATTTAAGTTTTCCTGGTACTTAGATCCAAACCTCATCGCCTTTTCAAAAAACATTACACCATCTCCATCAGGATTAAAATATTGTGCCCTATGAGGAGAAAAACTATCAAAACCTCCAGCTAAAGCAAGATTTTCAAATGTTTTTTTGTTTGCTGCACGCAAATCAATTCTTTTAGCCATATCAAAAATTGATTCATATTGTCCCTTTTCTCTATTTTTTATTATTGTTTCAACTGCTCCTTTTCCTACTCCTTTAATAGCTCCCATACCAAAACGTATCGCTTGATTATCGTTAACTGTAAATTTATAAAAGGATTCATTCACATCAGGGCCTAAAACCTTAAGTCCCATATGTTTACACTCTTCCATAAAAAAGGAAACCTGTTTAATATCGTTCATATTATTAGATAATACAGCAGCCATATATTCAGCAGGATAATGCGCCTTAAGGTAGGCTGTTTGAAAGCCAATCCAAGCATAACAAGTTGAGTGAGATTTATTAAAAGCATATGAAGCAAATGCCTCCCAATCTTTCCAAATTTTTTCTAAAATCTCTTCAGGGTGATTTCTTTCTTTTCCACCTTCTAAAAATTTTGGTTTTAGCTTTTCTAAAAGAGAAAAGATCTTTTTTCCCATTGCCTTTCTTAATAAATCTGCTTCACCTTTTGTAAATCCGCCAAGTTTTTGAGATAACAACATCACCTGTTCTTGATATACAGTAATTCCATATGTCTCTTCAAGATATTCAGCCATTTCTGGAAGGTCAAAACTTATTTGTTCTGTGCCGTTTTTTCTAGCAACAAAACTTGGTATATATTCAAGTGGTCCAGGCCTATAGAGAGCATTCATTGCAATTAAATCAGCAAAAACTGTTGGCTTTAGATCTCTTAAGTATTTTTTCATTCCAGCTGATTCATATTGAAAAATGCCTACGGTATCTCCTCTTTGAAATAAAGAATAGGTTTTTTTATCATCTAGTGGGAATTCGTCAGGAATCAAATCAATATTATGCTTATACTTTACTAGTTTAACTGTATCTTTAATTAGGGTTAAGGTTTTCAGTCCTAGAAAATCCATTTTTAATAATCCTGCATCTTCAACCACAGAATTGTCAAACTGAGTTACTACTAAATTAGAGTCTTTAGCAGTGGCAACAGGAACAAATTCAGTTATATCATCAGGGGTAATAATAACTCCACAAGCATGAATTCCAGTATTTCTTAAAGATCCTTCAAGTATTTTTGCCTGCTGTAATGTTCTCCCTGCAAGATCATCTCCTTTAAATAATGTTTGTAACTCTTTAGCTTTTGCAAATTCATCTCCACCCCTTACTTTTTCTTTAATAAAACTATCAGAACCTCCAAAAATTTCATCTAATTTCAAATTGGGTACAAGTTTTGAAATTCGATCAGCATCTCCCAAAGGCAAGTCTAATACACGTGCTGTATCTCTAATAGATGATTTTGCTGCCATTTTTCCATATGTTATAATTTGAGCAACCTGATTAGAACCATATTTTTTTATTACATACTCTATTACTTTGGAGCGTCCCTCATCATCAAAATCTATATCTATATCAGGGAGACTAACCCTATCTGGATTCAAAAATCTTTCAAAAAGCAAATTATATTTAATTGGATCCAGATTTGTTATTCCAAGACAATATGCAACTGCTGAACCTGCAGCTGATCCTCTTCCTGGACCAACAGAAACATTCATTTCTCTTGCAGCAGAAATAAAATCTTGGACAATAAGAAAATATCCGGGATATCCCGTGTTAGATATAACTTTTAATTCAAAATCTAATCTTTCAGAAATTTCTTTAGATATATTTGGATATCTTTTTTTTGCTCCTTCATAAGCTAAATGCCTTAGATATAGATTCTCACCTTCAATACCATCATTATTATTTGATTTAAATTCAATAGGAATTTCAAATTTTGGAAGTTGAACATCATTGGCCAAGTCAAATGGGGAGATTTTAGAAATAATTTCTGAACATGAAAAAATTGCCTCAGGTATATCTTTAAAAATCTCTTTCATTTGATCTTGAGATTTAAAATAATATTCTTGGTTTGGAAGGCCATAACGAAACCCCCTACCTCTTCCAATGGGTGTTGATTGTTTCTCACCATCTTTTAGGCAAAGTAATATATCGTGTGCGTTTGCATCCTCTTTATTTGTATAGTATGTATTGTTAGAAGCTACAACAGGTATATTGTGTTTTTTGGAAAGACTAAGTAAAACTTTGTTAGCTCTTGTTTCATTTTCTTGATCATGACGCATTAATTCAATATATAAATCATCTTGAAATTGCTTTTTCCACCATAAAAGAGAATCCTCAGCCTGACGTTCCCCTATATTTAGAATTTTAGATGGGACTTCACCATATAAATTTCCTGTTAAAACAATTAAATTTTCTTTGTACTGTTCTACTATATATTTATCTATTCTAGGAACATAGTAAAACCCTGAGGTGTAGGCCAAGGAACTCATTTTAGATAAATTATAATATCCTTTTTTATTTTTTGCAAGAAAAACAATCTGATATCCATCATCTCTTCTTGTTTTGTCTTTGTGATCTTCGCAAACATAAAACTCACAACCTATTATGGGTTTAATTTTACTAATCTCATCATCCAAAAGATTATTATGATTTTTAATAGCTTTTATAAAATGGAAAGCACCCATTAAGTTTCCTTTATCCGTGAGAGCTATAGCTGGCATTTTATCTTCATGAGCTGCCTCAACTAGCATGGGTATTTGAGAGGTTGATTGAAGAACAGAAAATTGAGAATGAACATGAAGATGCACATAGGGACTCTCCATAAGTTCAGCCTTCGTTTCATTAGTAACAGTCTCAATTTCAGAAGAAGCTTCTTTTTGGATTAGTTCATTTGATGCCTTTCTTAAATTAACATGAACAAGACCAATTGGTTTAACCTGAGACTTAAAATTATCTTGTACAGATTTATAAAAATTTTTATCATCCTTAAAAACAATTGGCGATATTGATTCAGTTCTAATTAATTCAAAAAGACATCTTGAAGTGGCCTCTACATCAGCAGTTGCATTATGAGCTTCATCAAAATTCTCATTAAATAAAAATTTATTTAATTCAATTAAAGTTGGAAATTTATATTTTCCACCTCTTCCTCCTGGAATTTTACAAAGGCTTGCTGTCTGCTCAGTACATGTATCAATTACAGCAAATCCTTCGAAAAAATTAGGAAGGCCTAATCTTAAAAATTCTGCTCCAATAATATTTAAATCAAATTTGACATTATGACCACATACAAACTGGCTTTTTTTTATAGCTGAAATAAAATTTTTTAAAACACTATCTAATTCTTCACCTTTTTCTTCAGCTAGTTGAGTAGAAATTCCATGAATTTTTTCGGAATCGTAAGGGATATTATAACCGTTAGGTTTAATTATAAAATCTTCAGATGAGACACAATTACCATTAAGATCATGAATTTGCCATGCAATTTGAACACACCTAGGCCAATTTTCACTGTCAGACAGGGGTGCTTTCCAATTTTTTGGCAAACCAGTTGTTTCTGTGTCAAAAATTAGATACATAATTAATTTTTAGAATTTAAAAATAAATCTTTATTCCAAAGAAACTCAAGTTAATTATAATCACTTATTAACTTAAATGAAAATTGATCTTTACAAGATTTAAGAAAAAACGGAAAGAACAAACTATATTTGATGAAATTTTTGATAAAGTCTTGTTTAAAATTTCCTTTAATGACAAAAACCAAGTATATCTTGGTGATTCTTTAAAACAAAATAAAAACTTTTTAATAAAAGGATTAGTTGGTTCAGGGCTAAGCTTTCGTTTATTAGATGAGTTTAACAAAAACCCCAAAACCTTCCTTTTAATTTTTTCAGAGGCAGAAGAAGCAGCGTATTACTTAAATGATCTAGAATACTTGATTGGAGAAAAAAATGTATTATTTTTTCCGTCAAGTTATCGAAAGGCATATTCCACTGAAGATACAGACAATTCCAATGTTCTCTTAAGATCGACTGTTTTAAAGGGTCTCGTAAAAAACAAACCAAAGATAATAGTTACGTATTCTGATGCTATTTCTGAAAAAATAATATCTGAATACACATTAAAAAAAAATACTCTGACAATTAGTATCGGAATGAGTATTTCAATGGATTTTATAAATGAAAGTTTATTTGAATATGGTTTTGAAAGAGTAGACTTTGTAACTACTCCAGGCGAGTTTGCATTAAGAGGAGGGATAATAGACGTATTTTCTTTTTCTAATAATCATCCATATAGAATTGAGTTTTTTGGTGATGAAGTTCAAAGTCTCAGAACTTTTAATATAAAAAATCAACTATCAATCTCTAGTCTTGACAAAATTGATTTACTACCAAACACATCAAAAATATCTTTTACTGATAAAAGAAAAACTATCATTGACATTCTTCCTGAATCGAGCTCAATAATAAGCTCTAATATTGATAAGATATTAAATAGACTTAACCTCCTATTCAAAAAAGCAGAAAATATTTATGAGGAAGGAAATAGTATTTTACAATACCCTCCGGATAAATTATTTGTCAATTCAAACCAACTAATAAAAAGTCTTGAAAGTTATAATCATTTGTTACTTTTTAGAAGTGAATTTATTAAAACAGATGAGGTCTTAACATTTAAACAATCTCCACACCCACTATTTAATAAAAGATTTGATCTTCTTGTTGAACATCTTAATAAAAATCACAATGATGGATTTGAAAATTATATCCTGTGCACAAATGATCAACAAGTAAAAAGATTGAATGATATCTTTCAAGAGATGGAAATAACAGTACACTATAAAATATTAGAATGTCCCATTCATTCTGGTTTTGAAGATCTTGATTCAAAAATTGCCTGTTTTACAGATCATCAGATTTTTGGAAGATATCATAAATACAGTTTAAAATCTGATAATACAAGAAAAAATTCTTTGAGCCTTAAAGAATTGACATCGATGCAAATAGGTGATTATGTAACTCATACGGATCATGGTGTTGGAAAATTTGGAGGCCTTCAGAAGATTAAGGTTGAAGAATCTAATCAAGAAGTCATAAAGATTATTTATGCTGAAGGAGATATTCTTTACCTGAGCATCCATTCCTTGTATAAAATATCAAAATTCAGAGGTAAAGATGGCCATTTACCAAAAATATATAAGCTAGGTTCAAAATCCTGGAAAATTCTTAAACAAAAAACTAAAAGTAAGGTTAAATCTGTCGCATTCGATCTAATTAAACTTTATGCCAAAAGAAGAGAAAAAATAGGATATTCCTGCTCTCCTGATAGTTATTTACAGTGGGAATTAGAGGCGTCTTTTTTATATGAAGACACTCCCGACCAGAGTAAAGCAACTAAGGAAGTTAAATTGGATATGGAAAGTGAAAGAACTATGGATCGATTGATTTGTGGAGATGTTGGATTTGGAAAAACTGAAGTTGCTATTCGATCAGCTTTTAAAGCTGTTGATAATTCAAAGCAAGTCGCAGTTTTAGTTCCCACAACCATTTTGACATTTCAACATTTCAAAACCTTCTCCAAACGTTTAGATAAATTACCTGTTCGAGTAGATTATTTAAATAGGTTTAGGAGTTTCAAAGACAAGAAAAAAATTCTGGAAGATCTTGAAAATGGTAAAATAGATATATTAATTGGAACTCATCAATTGGCTAATAAATCTGTCAAATTTAAAGATCTTGGTCTTTTAATTGTAGATGAAGAACAAAAGTTTGGAGTATCCGTTAAAGAACAAATTCGTTCTTTGAAAACAAATATTGATGTGCTGAGCCTAACAGCAACACCTATACCAAGAACGCTCCAGTTTAGTTTGATGTCTGCGAGAGATCTTTCAATTATTGCAACACCGCCTCCTAATAGATATCCAATCGAAACTGAGGTGATTCGTTTTAATGAATCTATAATTAGAGATGCAATAATGTATGAGCTAAAAAGGTCAGGACAGATTTTTTTTATTCATAATCGTGTTGAAAACATTAATGAAGTTTCTGGAATGCTTCAGCGTTTAATTCCTGATGCGAGAATTTGCATTGGCCATGGACAAATGGATGGTAAGAAATTAGAAAAAACTTTAATTGGTTTTATGGATGGTGAGTATGATGTTCTAATTGCCACAACAATAATAGAAAATGGTCTTGATGTTCCAAATGCAAATACGATTTTTATAAATAATGCAAATAATTTTGGACTAAGTGATTTACATCAAATGCGAGGTAGAGTTGGAAGAAGTAACAAAAAAGCTTTTTGTTTTTTTATCACTCCACCTTTCACATCAATATCCTCTGAAGCTCAAAAACGAATTAATGCAATACAACAATATTCAGAACTAGGCTCTGGAATGCAAATAGCAATGAAAGATCTTGAAATTCGTGGAGCAGGAGATCTTCTCGGAGGAGAACAAAGTGGATTCATAAATGAAATAGGTTATGATACTTATCACAAAATCCTTGAAGAAGCTGTTCAAGAACTTAAAGAAAAGGAATTTAAAAATCTTTACAAAGGAATTGAATCTAGTTCAATAAAAAAACCCATAAAAGAAGTTCAAATAGACACAGACCTAGAGGTTCTTTTACCTGAAACATATATTAATGTTGTAAGTGAACGTTTATTATTATATACCGAGTTAAATAAAGTAAAAAATGAAAATGAACTTGATGATTTTAGAAAAAATCTAATCGATCGCTTTGGCGAAATACCAGATCAAGGAAATGAATTATTAAATAGTGTAAAATTGAAATGGATAGCTTTAAAAATTGGAATTGAGCGTTACGTGATTAAACAAGGTAAATGTATTGGATATTTTATTGAAGACCAAGGAGATGAAATTTTTAAATCAAAAATTTTTGGAATTTTTCTATCAAATATTCAAAAAGAAAAATCAAATATAATTTTAAAAGAAAAACAAACTAATAAAGGATTAAAACTAGTGTTAGAAATTAAGAATATAAATAGAATAGATCAATTATATAATTATATGAAATTTCTAACTAAAGATTCTTTAAGTCTTTAATTACCTGAAAAGCAATATTTACTGAATCTTCATCCATCAAAATAGTGAACTCATTGGATGTGGAAATTACCTCATTTATATTTACTCCCTCCCAGGATAACCTTTGAAATATAAAATAATAAATACCGGGAATTGTAACATTTTCAGTAGGAAGCTTAATCGAAATTGCTGAAAGATTATTAGTCTTCTCAAGACACACTTCATTTGAAAAAACAGATTCTATAATTGGAGATAATTCTTGGCTAACTATAATATTAGACTCACCTACACCCCTAGATGTGGTAAAAAAAGTATTTTTAGAAGCTTCTATTTGATTTAAAAATTTTGCTTGTGCAAGTAATAAAGTTTCAGATAGCTTAAAACAATAATCTACCAAAGATGATCGAACAGTTATATCTCCCATACTTTTTAGAACTCTAACAATTTTATGTGTCGTGACAAACTCTTGTGTGTCAGAAATTCTCTTTAAAGCCATAACAATTGCTCCACTTTTAGCAGACTTTCCAAGAGATCTTTCGATTTCTGGTTGAATTTGTCTTGCCAGAGATGTTAAGTTAATTATGTCTTGAGATAAAGCACTTGATAAAAACGGTTTTTTCTTTATATAAATAGAAACTTCAGACGCAATAGTTTTCATTTATTTTTATTTTTGTTTTAAATATAAAAACTTGTTATAAAAACAACAAATAGTTTGAATATCAATATTATATTATTATTTCCTGTGAAATGCTATATGATTTCATCGTATTTTTGAATAAAATAAATAAATGAGTAAAACTAAACGTTATACTTTAACTGCCGCTCTACCCTATACTAATGGGCCAATACATATAGGTCATCTTGCTGGTGTATATATTCCTGCTGATATATATGCCAGATATCTTCGAAATAAAGAAAGAGATGTTGCTTTTATTTGTGGAAGCGATGAACACGGGGTCGCAATAGCTATTAAAGCTAAAAATGAAAAAACAACTCCCAAGGAAGTTATTGATAAGTATGATAAAATAATTCGAAGTTCATTTGATAGTTTTGGAATTTCATTTGATAATTACTCAAGAACATCTGCGAAAATTCATCATGAAACAGCTAAAGATTTTTTTAAAGACTTGAACGAAAAAAATATTTTTATTCAAAAAAACTCAGAACAGTTGTTTGATGAGCAAGCCAATCAGTTTTTAGCTGATAGATTTGTAACGGGTACTTGTCCAATATGTAAAAATAATGAAGCTTATGGTGACCAGTGTGAGAGCTGTGGTAGCAGTCTAAACTCTTTAGACCTTATCAATCCAAAATCCACTCTCTCTGGTGCTATTCCTGTTAAAAAGAAAACAAATCATTGGTATCTTCCACTTAATAATTATGAAGATTTTATAAAAAAATGGATCTTAGACGGTCATAAAAAAGATTGGAAGTCAAATGTTTATGGACAAGTTAAATCATGGATTGAAAATGGTCTTCAGTCTAGAGCAGTTACTAGAGATTTAGAATGGGGTATTCCAGTTCCTGTCAAAAATAATGAAGGAAAGGTCCTTTATGTTTGGTTTGATGCTCCTATAGGTTATATTTCATCTACAAAAGAATGGGCGCAAAGAAAAGGAATTGATTGGCAACCATATTGGAAGGATAAAAATACAGAGTTAATTCACTTTATAGGAAAAGATAATATTGTCTTTCATTGCATAATTTTTCCAGTAATGTTAAAGGCTTCTGGAAAATATATTTTACCAAAAAATGTTCCAGCAAATGAGTTTTTGAATCTTGAAGGAAATAAAATCTCTACATCTAAGAACTGGGCAGTATGGCTTCATGAATATTTAATTGATTTTCCTAACCAACAAGATGTATTAAGATATGTTTTAACTGCTAATGCACCAGAATCAAAAGACAATGATTTTACCTGGAAAGAGTTTCAGGCTAGAAATAATAATGAATTAGTTGCCATTTACGGAAATTTTATAAATAGAGTTGTTGTACTAACCCATAAATACTATAATGGAAAAGTTCCAAGTCCTGGAGAACTTAATAATGAAGATCAAATTATATTAGATTCGGTAGTTAATTTTCAAAAAATAATTAGTGACAAAATAGAGAGTTTCAAATTTAGAGAATCAATTAAAGAATTAATGAACTTAGCAAGACTCGGTAATAAATATCTTGCAGATCATGAGCCTTGGAAATTAATCAAGACATCTCCTGAAAGAGTTAACTCTATTATTTATGTGAGTCTTCAATTAGTTGCACATATAGCATACCTAAGTGAACCATTTCTTCCTTTTACATCACATAAACTTTTAAAAATTTTAAATCTAAAAAAATCAAACTGGAGTATTCTGAGAAAAGAATCAATTTTGATGGAAGACCACACTATCAATCAACAAGAACTTTTATTTTCTAAAATTGAAGATTCACAAATAGATCAACAACTTAATAAACTTAATACTTATAAAAATACTAATGATTTGGATCTGATTTCAAAGCCCAAACCAACTGTTGACTATAAGATTTTTCAAAGTCTAGATATAAAAGTTGGAGAAATTATAAATGCAGAAAGAATACCTAAAACTAAAAACATTCTTAAGCTCAAAGTTTCAATCAATGATAAAAACTTAATAATTGTTTCGGGCATTGCAAATGATTATGATTTAAAAGAAATTTTGGGTCAAAAAGTAACTGTGTTAGTAAATTTAAAACCAAAAAAAATAAAGGGAGTTGAAAGTCAAGGTATGATTTTAATGGGTAAGGGAGTTTCTGGTAGAAATATTTTTATAAGTCCCGATCAAAAATCAGTATCTAACGGATCTCAAATATATTAACGCCAAGTTTGACTTTTTAAATTAATCGCAGCAATTACAATATCTTTTCTGCTAACCTGACCTACCAGATTATCTTTGTCAAGCACAGGAAATCTTCGTCTTTTAGTTTTTGAAAAAAGTGATGCCGCATCAAATATACTGGTATGAGCATCAATAGTTTGGACATTTCTAGTCATAAAGTGATAAACAGTTTTGTCTAGTATAGGCATATTAAAATATCTACTTTCAGAAATTTCTTTCATGCAGTCAGCTTCTGAGATTATACCCATCAACTTTCCATATTTATTAACCACGGGGCCTCCTGAAATTTTATATTTTATAAAGTCCTTCATTACTTCATCAATAGTTTGTTTTGGATAAAAAAGTATTAATTTCTTTGACATTATATCCTTAACTAAAATATTTTTTACAATTTTTCTTTTTGCTGTAACTCTAGGTCCTTGAAAACTCTTGATTGCCATATATTTATAATATAATGATTATAAGGTAGTTAATTTAAATTAAATTTTTAAAGATTTTAAAAATTTATGCTTTCTAAATTGTTTAATTTTATAAAATTATGAGGCAAATTGGAATTTTAGGTTGCGGTTGGTTAGGTCTTCCTCTTGCTAAACTTTTATTACTCGATGGTTACAAAATTAAAGGCACTTCAACCTCACCTGAAAAGAAATTAAAACTATCTGAGCTTGGAGTCGAATCTTTCTATTATTTAATAGGTAAAAACAACTTGAATTCTTCTTTTTTTGAGTCACTTGACACATTAGTAATTACTATTCCTTTTATTAAAAGCGGAAAAAGAATAAATAATTTATACGAATCAATTAATCAATTAATAAGTCAAATTGAAAGTGAATCAATTAAAAATATAATTTATTTAAGTAGTATAAGTGTATATGATTCTTTACAAGGGATTGTTGATGAATCATTTATTTGTAATCCAAAATCATTTTCTGGAATAAATACATTAAAAATTGAAAAATTATTTAACCAAGGGAATTTTATAACAACTATAATTCGTTTAGGTGGGTTAATTGGAGAGGATCGGAACCCAATCTATTCATTAAGTGGAAAAAAGTTTAATAAAGGAAATGAATTAATTAACCTTATTCATCAAGATGATGCAATAGAAATTATTCAAGCCGCAATTAAAAATATTAGTTCAAAAAATTTAATTTATAATGCTGTTGCTCCTTTCCATCCAACTAAAAAAGACTACTACTCATATATTGCCTCAAGAAAAAAAATATTACCACCAATATTTATAGAAACTAAAAGAAAAAAAAAGGTTATAAATTCCAAAAAGGTTATTAGAGATTTAAATTACATATTTAAAAAAGATTTAAACAAAGTCTAATTAAATTCTTTGTTAAATAGATTAACCTCTTCGTTTATGGATTTAATTCTTTTAATAAGTGAGTTATAACTTAAATACAGTTCCTGAAGGCTTAGATCTAAATTTTCCCAACTTTTATTTTTTGAATGAAACTTTGTCTGTAAAAGCTTAGTCCTAACCACTTTAAGTCTACTTTTAATATCAGGCAAGTCAAGATGTTGTGGATAACTTGACTTTGATAAAGCTTTTAATTTCATATCTAAATCATCAATAAATACCTCAATTCCTTCAGGGTTTAGTATTGATAAATTTTCAAAAGCATCAATGAAAACTGTAAGTTCAGACCAATTAAATATATTGTTTTTGATTCTGTAGGCAACGGGCAAAGAATCTAATTTAACTGGAGTAGAAAAAACAAAATTAATTATTGAATCATTATTATTGCGAACAATTGCATCAGTTTTGACCTCTTTACATGAATATAAAATAGTAAAAATAATCACAAATTGCAGCTTTGATTTAAACATATGATTTTAATTTACAACTTAAACTTTATTAAAAGTAGCACAAAGAAAAATATTTGAAGAAAATAAAGATGGTTTGTGAAGCTATTATTCTTTTTAATCTTTAATTTATGATAAACTATGTGTAACGGTAAGGCAACAGAGACCCAGCCAATATAATTTTGAAAAGGAGCTTTTCCGGAATCAAATTCCCAAAAACCTAAACTAGGTGCAACTGGTTCCATCAATAAATCTAGTATTAGCATTAGTATAACTCCTGTAAAAATTCTAACATATAGTTTTTTAAATATTTTTTGTGCAATGCTCGCAGTTATTATTACTACCATTGCCCAGTTATACCCAATGAGAATTGGAACTCCAATAAGCTTCGGCCCAAGAGCTTCTCCATATATATAACTTCCAAATATTAAACCATAATTCACACCCAAAATCTCAGTAAACATTCCAATAATAAAAGAGATACATGCCACCATTATTACTTTATTTGAGTCTGTTGAATTAAGCAATAATAAAACCAATGATATAATTAAATTCAGAGGTGTAGCTGATATAAACCAATCACTATTACCATATATTATTCCAAAAGCTCCTGATAAATGAAATACCCATATTACTATGATTGAAACTAAAGAAAATGATAATTTTATTTTATTAATCATCTTGTTTTTTTAAAATATCAGCAGTTATTTATACTGATACTAGGCAAAGTGGTAAAAGATTGATTATTTAAATTAATCACAAAACAGTGGTATATAATTATTAGGCTGTAAATGTCTAAAAATTATGTTTTTTAATCAATTTTTAAAATAACTTTATTTCAAAAATTATATAATTAATCTTATACAAGCTTATAAATAGTATGTTATAGTTTATTGTTATAACTTTTAATTAATTTAGCAAAAAAAATAAAAATGAGTCCAAAATCTGTTGCTGTTATAGTCATCATTACTACTGTTATTGTTATGATTGGAATATTTATTGATATGAATAAAAATAATATTGATGAAGATTCATAAGTCGATAGATAAATTCATTTATATTTTAATTATTGCAAACATCGCAGCAATGATTGCAGAATCGCATGTTTCTGTAAGAGCTGTCTTCGCTTATGAGTTTTATGTTTTTGAAGCAATTTCAATTGGAATCTTTTCATTAGAATATTTATATAGAATATTTTATGCATATAGAAAATCAAAAATAAAAGGAGCGCTTGAATACGTTACAAGCGTTTTTGGTATAATTGATTTAATCTCGATCGTTCCTTTTTTCCTTAATCAATTTACAAAAGTTGACGGAAGATTTTTCAGAATATTAAGACTCTTTAGGCTGACTCGTATTTTTAAATTAGGAAGAGATTCATCTTCATTAAAGCTTTTTGTAAAAGCTTTAACAGCTGTAAAAGGCGAATTAAAATTTACACTTTTTTTATCGATTTTAACTATTTTATTTTCAGCATCTGCTATTTATTACCTTGAAAATGATGCTCAACCTGAAAAATTTTCAAGTATTTCAGAATCTATTTGGTGGGCAACTGTTTCACTTGCAACTGTTGGTTACGGCGATGTATACCCTATAACTGTTGGAGGTAAAATATTTGCTTCAATTATTTCTTTAGTCGGAATTGGAGTTGTTGCAATTCCTACAGGTATAATTAGTGCATCTTTTGTTGAAGAGATAATTAAATCGGGAGGAAGAAAAAAAATTGATAATTCTCAAGAAAATTAGTTTAGGTTAGTTTAAATAACATTTAAATTTAATTTCGTTTAAATGAAAGAAAAAGTTATAATAATAGGTTCAGGATTTTCTTCTATATCAGCCGCATGTTATTTAGCAAAAAAAGGATTCAAAATAGAAGTTTTTGAAAAAAACAAAAGTTTAGGTGGAAGAGCAAGACAATTAAAACGTGATGGTTTTACCTTTGATATGGGTCCTTCATGGTATTGGATGCCTGATATTTTTGAAAGATTTTTTAATGACTTCAATAAAAAACCTAGCGACTATTATAAACTAGAAAGACTTGATCCCGCTTATGAAGTTTATTTCGGATCAAATGATAAAATTTCAATTGATGGCGATTTAAATAAAATTTGTTTAGCATTCGAAAATGAAGAAAAAGGAGCTGGAAAAAAGCTTAAAAAATTTATCAAAGATGCTCAAATAAACTATGACATTGCGATTAAGGAAGTTGTTTATAGACCTGGAAAGTCTCCTCTAGAATTAGTTACACTTGAAACTATTACAAAATTAAATTACTTTATCAGAAACATCAGACAAGATGTTTATAAAGAATTTAAAAATAATAAACTAAGACAGTTACTTCAATTTCCTGTTTTATTTCTCGGAGCAAAACCCAAAGACACTCCTGCATTTTATAATTTTATGAATTTTGCAGATTATGGTCTTGGAACTTGGCATCCTAAAGGGGGAATGTATTCTGTTATAGATGGAATGGTAAGTTTAGCAAAATCATTAGGTGTGAATTTTCACGTTGACTCACCAGTAGAGAAAATTATTGTTGAAAATAAAAAAGCTTGTGGAGTAATAATTAACGGCATTGAATATAAGTCTGACGCAATATTAAGTGGTGCAGATTACCATCATACAGAAACTCTTTTGAATTCAAGTTTGAGAGCCTACAGTGAAAAATACTGGAATAAAAAAACCTTCGCACCATCCTCACTACTTTTTTATATAGGTCTTGATAAAAAAGTGATTGATGTTGCTCATCACACCCTATTTTTTGATGTAGATTTTGATAAACATGCTTCGGAAATATATGATAATCCCAGGTGGCCAGAAAATCCTTTGTTCTATGCAAATTTTCCATCAAAATCCGATTCAACGATGGCTCCTAAAGGAAAAGAAGCTTGTTTTATTTTAATTCCTATAGCTCCAGGACTGGAAGATAATTTAGATTTAAGAACAAAATATTTTGATATTGTAATAAATCGTTTAGAAGAAAGAACAGGTCAAAAAATTAAAAAACATATTTTATTTAAAGAATCATTTTGTTTAAATGAATTTATTTCAGACTACAACTCTTATAAAGGTAATGCTTATGGAATGGCAATGACACTATTTCAAACTGCTTTTTTAAGACCTAAAATAGAAAGTAAAAAAGTAAAAGGATTGTACTTTGCAGGCCAACTGACAGTCCCCGGACCTGGAGTTCCTCCTTCACTGATTTCAGGTAAAATAAGTGCTGGATTAGTTGAAGAGTATTTTAAAAAACCCAATAAACAATAGTAAATTCTGATTCTTTTTGTTCGATTTCTTTTTCAACAATTTCTATACTTGAATCGATGACTTTTAAATAATCTTTAAATTGCCCTGCAGTTTGACGCCAAAGCTCTAATCTTTTAAAAAGATTATATTTCACGTATTGATCATTTTTAATGTATTCTCTATTTTTTATCCAGAATTGAGGTGAATCAAAATCTATGTAATCTAAGTCAAAAACCCATTTACTGTCAACCCTATCATTAAACTTTTTTGTAAAAACCTCTTCTTCTTTATCTGTATTTATTTTTAAATATTTAAGCTCTAACCCTTCGTAAGTTTTATAAACTGATTGTCCAATTTCTGATCCTAAAAAACGAAATGTACCATCTAATTTGATCGCATCATAAACTACTCTAGGGGGATTAAACGGATTACGATTAGTATATAATTTTAAAGGGAAATCATAATCATTTTTTCCATATATCCATATAAAATTATACTTATCATCTTTGTCCCATTTATCATACAGATCCTGATATTCTGAAATAATATAATCATATTGTTCTTGAAAGCTTATTGTATAAATCTTTATTGAATCCATCTCGGCTTTTAAATTATGCAGGTTTTCAATATTCCATTCTCTATCTTCGAAGTCATCGCCTTTTTGTTCAACTCCGAAGGAAACTAATACTCCAAAAAATACAATTAAAAATTCAACAAAACCTTTTTTGGCACGATCAAAAAAGTCTCCCAGAGAAAAACGATCTCCAAGTGTTATTAATCTTAAAAACCAATTAAGTTTTTCTTTTTCAACACCAGCTGATTTAGATGCTTTAGAAAACTCTTCTTTTGAAATAACACCATCTTTGTTTGTGTCTATTTTATCAAAATCATTTTTTTTTGTCATAATTCTCAGAAACTATACCGCTATTATAAAAAATTATTCTGAATCATTAGCCATGAATGGTATATTTTCATCAAATAAATTTTTAATCTGAATCGCTAATTCTTTTTCAAATTGCTCAAAAGTTTCAGAAGATAAAAGACTTTTAGCTCCATTTCGTTTATAAAATGATGTGGAAACTGGATAAAAATAATCTTTTGGGGATTTTAACGGAATTATTCCTGCTTGAATTGATTTTAAAGAGTTTTGCTTAAAATAAACATAAGAATAAAGCAATAGCTGAAAAAGAGAACGATATTCTTTTATTCTTTGATCTTTAAGTTCGTTAAAAGAAAAATTTGATAAAAATCTTAAGCGATCAATATTTACTGATCCAGTTTTATAATCTAATATTCTTAATTGTCCATTCCATTTGTCAATTCTATCAATTGTTCCAATTATCTTGACAGGACGTGTTAGCCCTTCTATCTCTAAATTATATTCGATTTTTTTTTCTAATGATAGGATATTTAATTTATTGCCTTTTTCAATAAGAGTTCTTTCGGTGATTAAAAACTCATTACATTGTTTTAATAACTCTTCATATATCAAGTAGTTGTATCCTGTTCTTTTTGGATTCCCCCCATATATCAACTTAAATTTATCTTCCAATATATGAGGTAATTCATTTATAATTAATTGATAGTCAGGAAGTGTGATTTCTTTGTTTAAAAAAGGCTTATATATCTCTTCCATGGTTTCATGAACAATATTTCCTTTATCTTTTGGTTCAATTACTGGGTATAGATCGTCAAAGTCCTTTATTTTAAGAATTCTTTTATAATAGAACTCTAGAGGATTAGTCATAAAGCTAGTTAATGCTGATGGTGAAAGTCCTCTTTTTACAATTAACTTTAATATATCTATAATCTCATTAGACTTCTCAATCTTAAAAATTGAACTCTTTTTGAAAGAAGTCTTTATCTTCAGAAAATTTAATTTATGATTTGGTTTTAAAAAATGTTCTAATTGATAGATAAATCTGCTTTTTTCTGTCCCTCCTAAACCTTTTTCACTAATACTATAAAGTAAATATAGATCATCAACATTTTGAATCAATCTATAAAACTGATAAGCATCTTTATCATCATAATCTAAAAACGTTGGAAGTTGAAAATGTTTTTTTATATCAAAAGGCAAAAAACTATCATTTGATTTTCCTTTTGGTAAAATACCCTCATTTACATTCGTTATTACCACAGAATCAAAATCTATTAGTCTTGTTTCGGGAAGACTCATTATTTGTAGGGAGGAACTTGAATCTCCTGAAAAATTTAATTTATTTTCTTTAAATGACTCTTTAAATATAGAATGTAAAACCTTAAATGGTATATTTTTAATTTTCTCCGAATAATTAAAAAGTTTTACTATTATATTTTTAATTATATTAATTTCTTTTAAAATAAATGATCCAGCCTCTTTAAAATGATCTGCTTTTTCAAGATATTTAATTAAATTATTTAGTTTTTTTAATAACTCTGAACTTGATTTTACGCCCTTAAATAAAATGTATTGAAAAGATTCTTTATTATTATACAAGGTACATTGTGGAAATAGACTATAGTTATATTTTTGTAAATCACTGATTAAATTTTTTAAATTTATTTTTTCTTTTTTAAGTTGATTACTGACTATGATATCATTTAAAATTGATAAAACATCATCAAAAGTATATTTCTCTTCAAATGCATTGATGTGCATTTCAAAAATCACATCTATTAAGGAAGATATTGATGAATTGGAAATAGGTAACCCCATAGTTACGTTCCATTTATCTGTATTTAAATTTATTCCGGATAAAACTGAAAAAAGAGTTTTATCATCCCCCAATACTACGGCTTTATTGTATAAATCTTTCTTGTATTTCCAATCATTCAATATTTGCCCAACATATTTTGATTGGCTTATTTTGTTTGACGTCTGAATAATATGAAATGTTTTATTTTTTTTATAGTTGGATGATAAGCCTTCTGGCTTTTTTCCTCTAAGACATTTCCATTTTTTATAATATGATCTAATAAAATTTCCTGCAGAATGTTTATTATCTTCAAAAAACTCTGTATCTAAATCCCATAAAACTTTTCCCTTTTTCTGAGAAATAAACTCTTGAATAATATTACTCTCAGCAGTATTTAACATGTTAAACCCAATGAAATAATGAAACTTATTATTTTCGGTCATATATAATTCTAAATGTTTAATTGCTTCCCTAAATTGCATTCCATTTGTTCCAATTTTATTTTTTATGAAATGTGTTCTTAAAGAAGAATATAAAACCGGCACATTTTTCCAAAACTTAAGACCTAACTTGGTTTTTGAATCTAAATTATCATTTTGGGCCCATTCATTAATTTCTTGTGCAGAAATCATTGATGAAAATAGAGAATTAGGATCAACCAGATAGCTATCAATTAAATTAAAATCATTGATTAAAATTGTAGCCCAACCTGTAAACTCATCAAAATTTTGTTGATCTTTTTTTGGAATTATTTTTCGATATATTAAGTATAATTCAAAAACAATAGATGTGTTTTCGATTTTTTTAATTCCTGATAATTCATTTATAAATTCAGATATACTTATTATATCAGGAGATATTACTGGTTTTTTTATTTTGTTTATTAGCTTATTTCTTAAAACAAGTGAGGCTCTATTACTAGGTAAAATGATTTTAATGTTATGAAAATCATAATTTTCATCAATAATATTATTTGCTACATTATCTAAAAAACTGTCCATTGGCTATTTAATAGATTTTTTATGATTAACTACTTCAACGATTTCTATGTTTTTATTTAAATAAACTAAGATTGAATAAATAGGAAGCTTCAAAATTGCCTCTAAATTTTTGGAATAATTAATGATTTGATTTTTATCTTCAGCCTTTGGCTTTCCAGTTTTATAGTCAATCACTGTACAGTATTTATTAGATATAACAATCCTGTCAGGAATTATAATTCCTATCCCAGGCAAAAAAATTTCCTTTTCTGTGAAAACTGTATTACCTAACTTAAATAAGTGATTTAAAGATTTATTTTTTATAATTTTTTTTAATAGTTTGGTGTAATTATTCTTCTCTTCAGTATTTATCAATCCTTCATTAATTGATAACTCTACAGCTTCTTTTATATCAGACTCAAATTTAACTTTGGATAATAATTTATGTAATACAATACCAGTTAGTCTTTTTTCATTTGTTTTTGAATAAACATCATTTTTGATAAGTTTTTTCCAATCAAAGTTCACATGTGGCTTTAAAATATTATTTTTTGAATTAGTTTCTAATTTATTGATGTTCTGAAAAACTTCAGATCCGAAAACGAATGGCTTTTTAAAACTTGGTATAGAACCTTGACTCAAAACAAAATCAATAAATAATTGTGCATAATTTTTTTGAATTCTTATCTTCTCAAAAAATGTAGTTATTACAATTATTTTATCTGATGCTCTTGTCAAAGCAACATACAAAGTGTTAAATGCGTCTAATTCATTTTCTAGTTTATCATTGTCTGAAATAATTTTACCAATTTCACCATAACTTTCCAATCTTGATGAAAAATTAATTCTTCCATAGTCTATTTTAGAATAATTAAATTCTATTGGATACCAAGTCTGTCTTTTTATCCTTGAATCTGGCTGAAAGTCAGAATAAAAAAATGGTAAAATTACTACTGGGAACTCTAAACCCTTAGCAACATGAATAGTCATAATTCTTACAGCTTGATTATCTTCAGGTAAAGGAATAGTTAGATTCTCAGAATCTTTTTCCCATTTTTTTAAAAAATTATAAACATTACCATTTGATTGAATTGAAAAATCATGACAGTAATCCAAAAAGAATTCAAGATGATTGTCAAACTCATTAAGTAATCCTAAACTAGAAATATATGTTTCGATTAATTCATTAAAATTTGAGTTTCGAATTACTTTTGGATCAAATGATTTCTCAAATTGTTTTTGTAAAAATTTTGAGAAATCATCTAAAGAGCCAACTAAAGATTCTTTGAGAAGCTGATGAGATGATATTTGATTTGAAAAATTTTTCTCAATGAAGTATCTGCAAATATTTATTCTTTCAATAGAGTTTTCTGGATAAAGATTTAATTTTAATACTGAAAGAATAAGTTTAATTGAGGACGATTTTTTAACCAATAACGATTCAGATGATACAACAGGAATTTCCGTCTTAGAGATTTCATTAAAAATTGAAATTGCCTGTTTTTTCTTACGAACTAAAATGGCAATAGAGCCCCATGAAAAACCCTGTTTTTTTGCTTCTAATATTGCGTTTATACTTTTTTGTAGATGAACTGAGTCCTGTTTATCTTCAGTAAAATGAATTTCTACTTTTCCTCCTGGAGAATTATTCTTTTTTTGATTATAAGATTCTTCATAAAAAGAACGATGATTCAAATCAGTTATTGACTTTAATGCATTTTTAATAAATTGATTATTAAACTCAACTATATTATCTAAACTTCGATAGTTTTTTGACAATTCATCAGTTTTTATCTCTGTTTGATTAAACTTTTTTTTATTTAAAAGATCCAAAAACATACCTACATCTCCTCCTCTCCACCTATAAATTGCCTGTTTTGGATCTCCCACTAAAAAAATTGAGCCAGAATTTCCTTTTATATCCTCACTTTCTAAAGCATGTTTAAGTAAAGGTTTTAAATTTGACCATTGAAGTTTGGAAGTATCTTGAAATTCATCAATAAAAAAGTGTTTATATTTTTCTCCAATTTTCTCATAAATATATGGAGCTTCATGTTCTTGAACGACCTCAGATATTTTTTCATTAAACTGTCCGATTAACATTTTCTTATTCTCAATTTGGTATTTGTTAAGTGTTTTTTCCATCTCAGACATAAGAGAAAGGGGTATCCATTGTTTATTGATTTCTAATATTAAGTTATGTTTTAAAATAGATTCTTTAGCTTTTATATAATGTTCATATATTTCTGAAGTCATACTTTGAGCAACCTCTATTAAATCTTTAGAATTATTTGTTTTTTTTATAACATTAGTCCCATGCAAAAGGTTTTGTTCTAAATTATTTGAATAAATTCCTTGAAATTTTTTATCAATTATAAAAGAAAAATGTTTGATTACTGTTCCTCTAGAAAAAATTGATTCATCTAACCCTTTTGACTTGATTTTATCTAATATTTTTATAGATATATTCTTTGCATTTTCAGCTTCTTTGTCTTTTATTTTATTTAATATGTTTTGTGTATCTCTATAGTCTCGAAATGACTTATTTCTAAGTTTTTTAAGAAAATATCTATCATTTTCTTTCAAAATAAGTCTTGCAACCTGAATCAAGCCATCATTTATTGACTCTTTATTATTAATCTCAACTTTATAATGGACGAAATCTACTAATGACTTTGTTATTTCTTTTTTTATACCAACTTGGTCAATTATTATCTGTATTATTTCTTTAAGAATTTCATCTTGTTCAACTATCACCTCAAATGATTTTGGCAATTTAAGCTCTAATGCAAATGTTCTAATAATTCGATGAGTAAAAGTGTCAAGTGTAAGAATATCAAAACCAGCATAATTATATAAGATATTCTTTAAAACTCTTTCAGATTTTTTTCTTATTTGTAATTCATCAATATTAAGTTTTTTTGAAATTTCCTCTCTCATTTCAGAATGATCCACTTTAACAAAACTGGAAAGAGTTTCAACTATTCTAGTTTTCATTTCATTAACTGCCTTATTAGTAAAAGTTAGAGCCAATAAAGATCTATAATGATCATCATTTGAATTTGATAACAACTCCTTTAAATAGCTAAAAACTAAAGTGTATGTTTTGCCTGATCCGGCAGAAGCATTAATTAAATTAAAAGAGGGTTTTACCATTTTGATTAAATAACATATAAATTTAAGAGTTTCTTTATCTCAAAAAATGCAAATAAGAAAAAGAAATTATAAATTTGTATAAACATTAAATTATTATCATGGCTTTTACACTTCCACCTTTACCTTATTCAAACGATGCATTAGAACCCCATATTGATTCTAAAACAATGGGAATTCATCATGGAAAACATCACAGTGGATATACCACAAAATTAAATGCATGTATTGCAGGGAGTAATATTGAAAATCAATCTATCGAAGAAATTCTAAAAAATCTTGACATGAGTAATTCGGCTTTAAGAAATAATGGAGGAGGATACTTTAATCACTGTCTTTTTTGGGAAAGCATGAGTCCAAATGGAGGGGGGCTTCCCTCTGGTAAACTTTTAGATGCCATTAATTCATCTTTTGACTCATATGAATCTTTTAAAAATTCGTTTTCAAATGCTGCAGCTACAAGATTTGGTTCTGGATGGGCATGGTTATGTGTTCATGCCGGAGGTAAATTAGAAGTTTGTTCTTCTGCAAATCAAGACAATCCTTTAATGCCAGGAGTCGGATGTGAAGGTTATCCAATTATGGGTATTGATGTATGGGAACATGCATATTATCTAAATTATCAAAATAGAAGACCAGATTATATCAATGCTTTTTTTAGTATTATAAATTGGGAAAATATTTCTAAATTATATGAATTGAAATCTTAAAAAATATAAATTATATTTTTTAATAAGCCCTTCCTGATTTTCCCTCATAGAAATTAATAAAGGCTTTATTTACAACTCTATTCCCTCCAGGGGTTGGATAATTTCCGGAAAAATACCAATCACCCAGATGTGAAGGGCATGATAAGTGAAGATTTTCAATTGTTTGGTATATGATTTTGAGCTCTGAGTTAAGTCCATCAAAAGATAATAATTCAGCTATTTTATTAGAAATTTGATCTGCACTAAAAGGTCTGTATAGTTCTTTAACAAAGTTCTTACTTTCTTGAGAATTATTATTAACTGCTTTAATACATTTTTGATAAATAGACTTTAGGATAATTTCTTTTGATCCTTTATCTTCATGAAGAGCAATTGCTGCATTAAAAGCAATAAAATCACCTAACTTGGCCATATCAATACCATAACAATCAGGATAACGAATTTGAGGAGCACTAGAAACAATAATTATTTTTTTTGGACCAAGGCGATCTAACATTCTTAAGATACTCTTTTTTAAAGTTGTTCCTCTTACAATGCTATCATCTATAATTACAAGATTATCTGAGGGTTTTATAACTCCATATGTTATATCGTATACATGGGCAACAAGATCATCTCGACTTGAATCCTCAGTTATGAATGTTCTTAATTTAGCATCTTTAATAGCAATTTTTTCAATTCTAGGCTTAAGAGATACCAGAGATTTAATAGAATCTGAATTTAAATTAGGTGGTGTTTTTGAAATAGCATTAATCAACTGATTTTTTAAATATTCTTGAGAAGCATCTATCATTCCATAAAATGATGTTTCAGCTGTATTTGGTATAAATGAAAAAACAGTGTTTTTCATATCAAAATCTATATTCTTAAGTACTTCTGGAAAAATTCTTCTGCCAAGTGTTTTTCGTTCTTCATAAATTTCAGCATCACTACCTCGAGAAAAATATATTCTTTCAAATGAACATGATTTTTTTGGTAGATCATCTAATATTCTTATAACTTTAGAATTTTCACCTTTTTTTGTTATTATTGCATGCCCTGGATCAAGTTCTTGAACCCTAGAATAAGGAACATTAAATACAGTTTGAATAACAGGCCTTTCGGATGCTACTGTAACTATTTCATCGTCCTCATAAAAATATGTTGGTCTTATACCTGCTGGATCTCTGAGAACAAATGTATCTCCATGCCCCAACATACCGGCTATCGCATAACCTCCATCCCAATTTTTTGACGCTTTTGATAATATTTTTGATATGTCTAATCTAGATGCTATTAGTGGAGTAGCCTCTGCCTTAGTATAGCCTTCTTTTTTTAACTTTTTATATATTTTAGCAACGGCAGCATCTAAAAAATGTCCTATATTTTCCATCATAGTTATAGTATCCGACTTATCCTTTGGATGTTGACCAAGATCAACAAGGTTATTAAATAATTCAGAAACATTAGTCATATTAAAATTCCCTGCTATAATTAGGTTTCTATGCTTCCAATTATTTTGTCTTAACAGTGGTTGAACACTTTCAATAGTGTTTTTTCCAAAAGTCCCGTACCTAACATGCCCAAGCATAATTTCACCAACATATGGAACCTTTGATTTTAACTTTTGTGGATGACTCAAAAGCTCAGGTTTTGACTCTAACTCAAAATTAATTCGCTTATTAATTTTATTAAAAACATCCTGAATAGGTTCATTTTGATTTGATCTAATGCGGCTTATATATCTTTGCCCTGGGGGAAGGTCTAATTTGATACTTGCAAATCCAGCACCATCTTGACCTCTATTATGCTGTTTCTCCATCATAAGATACATTTTATTTATCCCATATAAAGCAGTTCCATATTTATCTTTGAAGTAATTTAAAGGCTTTTTTAATTGAATTAAAGCAATTCCACATTCATGTTTAAGAGCATCACTCATAATTCAGATGTATTTATTAGTTCAGGTTTTAATTTTGTTAAATTTTGAATTCCATCAATACGATTTTGTAAAACAAATTTGTCAACTTTTTGTAAATTATGTGTGCCAAATTCTTGAACAGTAAAGGAGGCCATTGCAGATGCATAAACTAATGCAACTTTCATAGATTCAAAAGAAATATTTGATTGTTGAGAGAGATACCCTGAAAATCCACCAACAAAACTGTCTCCAGCCCCTGTAGGATCTTTGACATCTTTCAATGGATATGCTGGAGCTAAGAACATCTTATCTTTATAAAATATCATGGCTCCGTTTTCTCCTCTTTTAATTATAACATATTTTGGTCCCATCTTTTGAATTGATTGTGATGCATTATAAATTGAATTTTCATTAGATAATTGAAGTGCTTCCTCATCATTTATACACAAAACATCTATTTTACTAATAACTTTATCTAAAATCGAGCGAAAATTATCCATCCAAAAATTCATTGAGTCAAGAATAATCAATTCAGGTTTGTTAGCCATTTGATTCAATGCAGATAATTGAACTGCAGGATGAAGATTACCTAAAAGAAGTATTTTTGGATTGGTCCAAAATTTGGGAACTTTTGGTTCAAAATTTTCTAAAACATTAAGTTGAGTTTCAATTGTGTCTCTGAAATTTATGTTACTGTGATATTTACCACTCCAAAAAAATGTTTTACCTCCTTTTATTATTTCCACACCAGAAATATCTACGCCCCTGTTAATTAATAAGTTTAAATCCTCAGATTTAAAATCTTCTCCAATAACTGAAATTATACCTATTTTGGACTTGAAGTTTGAAGCAGCAAAAGCTATGTATGTAGCTGCACCTCCTAAAATATGTTCAACTTTCCCATATGGAGTCTCAATAGCATCATAAGCCATTGTTCCTACAACTAATAATTTGTTGATCATATTACAAAAATAGAAAACTTACTTCAGTCCAAACTAACTTTATGCGTGATTTTATAAATTTTCATAAAACTCATCTTCAATTAACTCTTTTCCTAAAGCGGCTTTAACTGCCAAAAAATCACATCTTTCATTTTGTCGGTGGTTATTATGTCCCTTTATCCAAATAAAAATAACATTATGACATCTGAATATTTTGAGAAATCTTTCCCATAAATCAGGATTTTTTTTATTCTTAAAATTGGTTTTTTCCCATTTAAAAACCCACTTTTTTTCAACTGCATCAATAACATATTTTGAATCAGAATATATCGTAACATTTAATGGCTTGACTTTTAGTGATTCTAAACCAATTATCACTGCCATTAACTCCATTCTATTGTTGGTTGTTTTTTTAAATCCTTCAGATATTTCTTTAGAATAACCATCTGTCTCTAAAATTACGCCATAGCCCCCAGGTCCAGGATTCCCTCTTGACGAGCCATCTGTGTAAATTTGTATATTTTTCATTAATTTTTTAATAAATATTCCTCTATAACTCTAGGAAAGTATTTTTTTTCTAATACTTGAACTTTTTTAACAAGACTTTGCACATCATCAAAAGAATCAACTTTAGTCTCAGCTTGAAAAATAATTTCACCTTTATCATATTCTCTATTGACTAGATGAATAGTTATACCTGTTGTTTTTTCTTTATTTTTTAGTACAGCATTGTGAACATTATCTCCATACATTCCTTTACCTCCGTATTTTGGCAACAATGCTGGATGAATATTAATAATTTTATCAGGGAATTTTTTAATAAGATATCCTGGAACTTTCCATAAAAATCCTGCTAAAATTATTAAATCAGCATTGTATTTTTTGATATTGTTGATAAATTCTTTTTTAAAAAATAATTTATCAACAATTAACGTCTGAATATTATGTGACTTAGCTCTTTCAAATACAAATGCATTTTTATTATTTCCAGCAATAAGAACAATTTTAATTGAAGGATTGTTTTTAAAGTATTTAATAATATTCTCAACGTTTGAACCATTTCCAGAAGCAAAAAGTATAAGTTTTTTTGTAAGTAAATTCATAGTTAAAGTTTATTATATAACTTTAGTTAATACTAAAAAAAATAACAGCAAAAATACATTTAATCAAAAATTATATTTTTTTAATGAAAACTAAGTATTCGATTAAAGTTTTTTATTTTTGCTAGAACAAATTTAAAATAATAAATTATGTCTGACATTTCTTCTAGAGTTAAAGCAATAATCGTTGACAAATTAGGTGTTGATGAAAATGAAGTTGTAGCTGAAGCCAACTTCACAAATGATTTAGGGGCTGACTCCCTTGATACTGTTGAACTTATAATGGAATTTGAGAAAGAATTTGATATTCAAATTCCTGATGATCAAGCGGAAAAAATTGCTACAGTAGGCCAAGCAATTCAATTTATAGAACAGGTTTAAAGTAAACTAAATGAAACCAAGACGTGTGGTGGTTACTGGATTAGGTGCACTAACTCCTATTGGTAACACACTAAATGATTATTGGAAAGGTTTAATTAACGGTACAAGTGGAGCCGCTCCAATAACATATTTTGATGCCTCCAAGTTCAAAACTCAGTTTGCATGTGAGTTAAAAAATTTTAATCCTCTTGATTTTTTTGAGAGAAAAGATATTAGAAAATATGATAGGTTTACTCAATATGCATTAGTCTCAACTGATGAAGCCATCATTGATTCTGGACTTGACCTTAAAAATATTAATACTGATCAAGTCGGTGTTATATGGGGGTCAGGAATTGGAGGGCTTGAAACATTTCAAAATGAAGTTATTGAATTTCAAAAAGGTGATGGAACACCTCGTTTTAATCCATTTTTTATTCCAAAATTTATTCCTGATATAGCATCAGGAATGATTTCAATTAAATATGGATTTACTGGTCCAAATTTTGCTACAGTTTCAGCATGTGCATCTGCTTCGAATGCAATAATTGATGCCCTTAACTACATTAGGTTAGGGTATGCAGATGTTATGGTTGCTGGTGGATCAGAAGCTGGGGTCACTATTGCTGGTATAGGCGGATTTAATTCATTACATGCACTTTCTAAAAGAAATCAAGATCCCTCAACTGCCTCAAGACCTTTTGATAAAAATAGAGATGGATTTGTTCTTGGTGAAGGAGCTGGCTCTCTAATTTTGGAAGAATATGATCATGCAGTTTCACGGAAAGCAAAAATTTATGCAGAATTGTCAGGTGCAGGTCTGTCTGCAGACGCTTATCACATTACTGCTCCACACCCCGAAGGTCATGGTGCTGTGAAAGTAATGAAAAACTGTTTAAAAGATTCGAATACACGAATTGAAGATATTGATTTAATAAATGTTCATGGAACATCAACACCTTTGGGAGATATTGCTGAGGTAAAAGCTGTTAAGGAAGTTTTTGGCAATCATGCTTATAATTTAAATATTAATTCAACAAAATCAATGACAGGCCATCTTTTAGGGGCAGCTGGTGCAATAGAAGCAATTGCCTGTCTAATGTCAATTAAAGAAGGTGTGATACCTCCAACAATTAATCATTTTGAAAATGATGAAAACATCGATTCAAAATTAAATTTCACTTTTGGTAAATCACAAAAACGCGAAGTAAATTTTGC
>Ga0208130_1000215_pt1 | contig 31203 bp, 29 predicted proteins | sample ETNtaG_31_FD_185771 | JGI IMG/M metagenome (GOLD analysis project Ga0208130, IMG submission 185771) | Marine microbial and viral communities from oxygen minimum zone, Eastern Pacific Ocean - ETNP201310SV78 (SPAdes) (version 2) | ecosystem: Environmental > Aquatic > Marine > Oceanic ... | reverse complement strand
AGGATTATGCAGACCGTTATCAACATCGTTACAAATATGGAGAATCCATCTACACCAAATGCACCTGCGAGAGTTGAATAGGGACCTTCGGATTTATTTTGTACTTTACCCCATAGAGAAAATGTGCTGCTAAGTGCGGCAACGGCAGCTAGTTGAGTATAAACCGAAGCAAATTTATTAGTTACCCTCTCTGGGAAAAGCGAACAAATAGTTAGTAACAATACTCCTGCTGTGGCAAGAATGATTATGGGCAATAATCCAGTCCAGGCTACGGATGGTGTTTGTATTGACTCATGGGCTAACACGCTTATTACGCTCATTCGTGATCTCCTGAGTGGCTTCCATCCTCATGTTCAGATTCATGATCATGGTGACTGTCGTGATGCGAATCGCCATGTTTATCGTAAGAATGTGACTCATGAGTTTCCTTTAATAAATCACTAAAGGTTGTTCGGTTCTGCGTGGTTGGTACTGGTTCTGTGAACGACCCATCTTCAATTGTCTCTTCAATGTGGGAAATGAGTTTGTCAACAGCTGGTTCGATTCGGTTAAGCATTGGTTTAGGGTAAATACCCAAAAAGACAATAGCCACGATAAGGGGCAATAACGTTAGGCGTTCCCAGTTGGTGAGGTCCTTTGTTGGCTCATCCTCTGAGATTTGAGGACCATGGAATACACGCTGGTACGCCCAGAGTAGATAAAGTGCCGCAAGTATCACTCCTGTTGCTGCGATGACAGCCCACCACCTGTTTGCTGTAAATGTTCCAAGAAGTATGAGGAATTCTCCTACAAATCCATTAAGTCCAGGCAGTCCTATTGACGAAAGCATTACAAGTGTGAAGACGCCAGCAAGTACAGGAGCTGATTTCTGGATGCCACTTAGTTCGGAAATCTGACGTGTGTGTTTTCGTTCGTAGATGATGCCAACGAGCATGAATAGGGCGCCGGTTGAAAGTCCGTGGTTAATCATTTGCACAGTTGCCCCTTGGATACCTTGAGTATTAAGCGCAAAGGTTCCTAGGATGATGAATCCTAGGTGTGCGATTGATGAGTATGCAACAAGTCGCTTTAGATCTTTTTGCATGGTTGCAACTATTGCACCGTAAACGATTCCGATCACTCCCAGGGTTAGGAATAGGGGTGCGAAGAAGTGGGAAGCTTCTGGGAACAGGAAAAGGCCGAACCGGATAAAGCCGTATGTTCCAAGTTTTAACATGACTCCTGCGAGTATGACTGAGCCTGCAGTTGGTGCTTCTGTGTGAGCGTCGGGTAGCCATGTATGGACCGGGAATAATGGGACTTTTACTGCAAAAGCTATGGCAAAGCCGAGGAAAATTAGCCTTGAAGTATTTGTTGCGATCGCAGGGTTTGTTGCTATTTCTATAAGGTTAAATGTGAGTTCAGAGTCACTGTTCTGTGCGTGTAGGACAGCCAATGAAACAATGCTGACCAGCATCAAGGCAGATCCAAACATTGTGTAGAGGAAGAATTTTGTTGCTGCATATTGTGCATTTCCATGACCCCATTTACCTATGAGGAAATACATGGGAATGAGCACAATTTCGAAGAAGACAAAGAACATGAAGAGATCCAAGGATACGAATACCCCCATGCATCCTGTCTGCAAGAGTTGAATCCAGATGTAGTAGGCTTTGTGATCGTGTTTCGGGTTTATTGCAATAACGACGAATGGGAACAGTAATCCGGTTAAGACAACTAGGAAGAGGGAAATTCCGTCAACCCCTGCAAACCATTCGATTCCGAGGCTTTTGATCCATGTTTGCTGAGAAATGAATTGGAATTCTCCATTTGTTTCAAACGCAGTCAGTAGCCAAACAGAAATTGCTCCTGTTATGCCAGTGAAAATTGTGGCTAGCATTTTATGCACACCAATGCGCGCATTTGGTGTTAGCGCTACAGCTATTGCTCCAAAAACTGGGAGGAGAACAAGAACAGGTATGACCTGAAACGTTGTCTGTATCTGTGATGCGGCTAGCAAGCTTGAAAACGACATCAGAAACCCATCCTTGATACGAAATAGGCGATAACTGCTACTGCTCCTATAAACATTCCCAATGCATAGCTTCTGATCAGCCCAGTTTGAAAGCTTCGCAGTCTTGTACCGATGCGCTGCGTTACTTTTCCTACTCCATTTACCGCTCCATCAATGATCTTTTGGTCAAATAGGGTTGTGGCCTCAAAACTTTTTCGTCCTGGTCCGCCCATAAAGTTACTGACCGTTGAATCAAATCTCCATGCTTCTTCAAGTATCGAGTGCTCAATTTTGTTGGCTGAGAGCCGGTTTTTTAAGTACACGAACGCTGCAGCTAAAACTCCTGTAGTAGCCCCTACTATTGCAACTATCGCAAGAAACCATTTTGTTTGACCTGAGGCAGTTACATGAACTTCATTTCCAAAGAGTATTGGTTCAAGCCAATGTTCCAAATGCTTTGTGTCATAACTGAAAGGAAGATTTAATAGCCCAGCAACAGCAGCTAACCCGGAGAGGATCACGAGAGGTATCCACATAACTGTTGGAGATTCATGAGGTGTTATTTCATGTTCTTGTCCGTCTCCTGTATCTGTTTCTTCATCTGCTTCTGTTTCTTCATCTGCTTTTGTTTCTTCGTGTTCTGAAATCCCCCACTTCTTTTCCCCGAAGAAAGTCATGAAAACAAGTCTGCTCATGTAGAACGCAGTCATTATTGCAGCGATCAAAAGCATCGCCCATGCAATTTTGTTTTCATTCCACGCCGCTAATAGAACCTCATCTTTTGACCAAAAGCCAGAAAACGGTGGGATTCCTGCGATAGCCAGCCAGCCTATGATAAAGGTGAATGCTGTTATTGGCATTACTTTTCTGAGTGCTCCATATTTTCTCATATCCTGTTCGTGATGCATGCCATGGATAACAGATCCGGCACCAAGGAATAGAAGTGCTTTGAAGAAGGCATGAGTGATCATATGGAAGATGGCAGCGACGTATAACCCTGACCCAACTGCTACGAACATGAAACCAAGTTGGCTTACTGTCGAATAGGCAAGGACTTTTTTGATATCGTTTTGCGCTATAGCAGCTGTGGCTGCGAACAGAGCTGTGAAGAGACCGACGATCCAGATCATGTCTATAGACCACCCTGCGGCTTCTGCTAGTACAGGGTTCATTCGTGTTAAGAGATAGACGCCTGAAGTCACCATTGTCGCAGCATGTATCAGAGCTGACACTGGCGTAGGTCCTGCCATTGCGTCAGGAAGCCAAAGGTAGAGGGGAAATTGCGCTGATTTTCCTGCAGCTCCTATAAAGAGCATCGCTACTATTGCTGTGGCTGTGGTCTGAGTTAAGGCATCAGCCTCGATTACTGAGGAGAATATATCACTATATTTCAATGATCCTATATTGAAAAATAGAAGGAACATTGCGACCATAAAGCCCCAATCCCCTACCCGATTTGTGACGAATGCTTTTTTGCCCGCTGTTGCGTTTGCAGGTTCTTCGTGCCAAAAGGAAATAAGGAAGTAGGAGCAGGCACCTACTCCTTCCCATCCAAGGAATGTAATTAGTAAGTTATCACCAAGCACAAGCATGAGCATTGCGAAAACAAAAAGGTTTAAATACAGAAAGAATTTTGAAAATTTTGGATCGCCATGCATGTAGCCGATTGCGTACATGTGTATCAAAGCTCCAACCCCGGTTACGAATAGTGCCATGGTTATCGACAGTGGGTCTGCTAGAAACCCAAGGCCTATTGATAACTCACCTGATGGAATCCACTCAAATAAAGTGATTTCATACACTCGTTCTTCAGGTGGTTTTGATGCCAGTCCAAAGAAAACCGCCGTTGCTGCTAAAAATGAGCCACTAACGGTTGCTGTGGCCAGCCAGCCCGCTTGAGGTTCCCCTAGTCTTCGCCCAAATAGTAAGAGTAACGTGAATCCAATTAAAGGGAGTCCCGGAATAAGCCAAACGAGGTTTGTCATACTAACCCCTCAAAACCGAAACTTCATCAACTGAAGCTTTAGGTCTTCTTCGCATCACTGCTACAACTATTGCTAGTCCGATTACCACCTCGGCTGCTGCCACTACAAGAACAAAGAGTACGGATAACTGTCCCCCTAGGTCGCCCATTTCTTTTCCGAAGCTTATGAACGCTAAATTCGCAGCATTAAGCATCAATTCAATGCACATAAACATAACTAGCGGGTTTCGGCGAACCAGAAGACCGCCAGCTCCAATTGTGAAAAGAAGTGCTGAGAGCGCAAGATAGTATTCGGTCCCGATTGATAGTCCTAAAATCATTCTCTACCTACCTCAGTTTCTTCTGAGGCATCTTTTTCAGACTCATCTGCTTTGGCATCGTCTAACGCGTCGGTGTCTCTACTTAGTGTTGATTCAAGGTCACTGCTGTTTTCATTGTCACGGTAAATTGATGGGGGGTCATCATCTGGAAGTGGATCGAGTTCACCCTTTGGTCGTCTTGTTAGAACAACAGCTCCAACTACGCCGATTGTTAACAACAAAGCTGTGATTTCTAGAGCAAATACGTATCGTGTTGAGAATAATGCTCTACCGATGTCTTTGATATTCTGGTCAGGTCGAACATCGTCATCTGAATGGACGTGGTCGCTGTTGATAGCTGTTCCGCCCTCATATGTTGATTTTTGTGCGTTCTCTGGTGGTACTCCGGTGACATCTCCTGAGAATGCCACACCTATGAGTGCTCCTAAAGCAAGGATTCCGCCTACTGCGAGTATAGCTATTTGTCTCTGTCCTATGATTGGATCTGTTTTAATGCTCTCTGCGCGATCTACCCCTAAGAGCATGATCACGAATAAGAACAGAATCACTATTGCACCTGCATAAACAATAACTTGCACGGCTGCTACAAAGTATGCTTCTAAATTGATGAAGTGGATAGCTACTCCGAATAAGGTAGCGACAAGTGATAGCGCTGCATGTACTGGGTTCTTTAGGAATACGACACCGCATGCCCCTGCAAGAGAGATGATCGCTGCGAGGAAGAATGTGAAAGCTTCCACTATTGCTCCTCTTGCGGTTTTTCAGGTGGGCTACTTTGTCCTGCTTCAGACGGACGGACTCCGTACCCAAGTTCTCCTGCCCATTGGATTTGGCCTTCGTAACTTGCAGACCCAGATGGGGAGGTTGCTCTCATCCATTCGGAGGTATATTGGTCTTCGCCTGGACGCCAATCTTCCCACGGGAGGTGTTGGGGTTTACCAGTGTCATCGACGACAAGTTCATCTTTGGTATAGATAGCCTGTTTACGATCGGTGAATGAGAACTCGAAAAGCTTTGTTTCAGTGATGGCCTGAGTTGGGCATGCTTCTACGCAAAGGTCACAGTGGATACATCGTAGGTAATTTATTTCGTAGATAAATCCAAATCGTTCTCCTGGAGATGTTGGGCTTTCTGGGTCATTGTCAGCTCCTCGAACATAGATGCAATTTGCTGGACAAACACTGGCGCATAGTTCGCATCCTATGCACTTTTCCATTCCATCTTCGTATCGGTTTAATACATGCCGACCGTGTAGTCTTTTAGGTTTGCTTCTCTTCTCTTCTGGGTAGTGTGTGGTTACGACTTCACCTGATTCAGAAGCATGGTTGAGTTTTCCGAGCGTTACAGCAAATCCTTTGAAAAAATTAAGAATGCTCATTTGTTTCCCTCCAAATGGTTAGAAAAAGCAGTCAAGGTAAACGGCTTCATCCGAATACCTCTTCCCCTTCTAGCTCTCTCTTGTGTTTTCCAATAGATATGGATTTCATGAGTAAACCTGCGAGTAAGGTTAGCGTTACGACACTGATAACCAGAATCAGAAGCTGAGATAAGCCGCTGTCGTGACCACGATCTTTGAATACGTCTAGAGTTGCGAGGAGCATTACCCAACCAAGTGCTAGAGGAATGAGCAATTTCCATCCGAAGTCCATGAGTTGGTCGTACCTTGGCCTTGGTAGTGTTCCTCGCATCCACACAAATACGGAAGCGAAGATGAATACTTTTCCTACAAACCACAACAAACCCCAGAACCATGCTGGGCCAAATGGGGGGTAGTACCCACCAGGCCCACCGAAGAATAGAGTCACCATAACACCTGACATAGTGATCACATTCATGAATTCAGCCATAAAGAAGAGTGCGAATCGGATGGAGCTGTATTCAGTATGGAAACCACCAACGAGTTCTTGTTCGGCTTCAACTAGGTCGAATGGAGGGGTGTTTAGCTCAGCAGTGGTTGCAATGAAGAAGATAAAGAAGGGAACAAAACCTGTTACTACTAGCCCCCAATCTGTAATTCCTCCGCTCTGGCTTAAGGCGATATTGTGCGTTGAGAGGGTTCCAGTTTTCATTAGTACTGCGACTAATGCGAGTCCGAGGGCCGCCTCATATGACACCATTTGTGCTGAAGCTCTGACTGATCCTAGTAGCGGGTACTTTGACCCTGAAGACCATCCGGCGAGCATGATACCGTAGACCGCTATTGATGACATGGCCAGAACAAATAGTATTCCTATATGTGGGTCGGCGAGTTGGACGAAGGTTTTATTGCCGAACCAAGTGACGGTTCCATCTCCACCACTGCTGAAATCTCCTGCAACAGGGACGACAGTGAAGACGAGTAGAGCGGGAACTATTGAGAAGAATGGTGCTAATTTGAATACGAATTTGTCTGCTTTGTTTGGGATTAAATCTTCTTTGAAGAATAGTTTGATACCGTCGGCCAGGGTTTGGAGGATTCCGAACGGGCCAGCGCGACTTGGTCCCACTCTGTTTTGCATATCTGATATGAATTTCCTCATCCACCAGATATAGAGCATGACTGTGAGTAGCAGAACGCCAAACGCGACAAGCACTTTGAGAATAACAATCAATACCACTTCTAAAGTTCCGGCATCGCCTAGGAAGAGTGGATCGAGCGCAAAGATCATCTAGTTGGCCTTCGCTGTTGGGTCTATACGAATATCAATACTTTCTGCACCATCGGTGAGTAATGTTCGTAGGTCAACTCCATCTTGATTTAAATAGCCGAAGGCGATGGAACGGGGAATTTTTTGGTCTGGCTTGATAGTGATACTTATTGATCTCTCACCATTTATGAGCGTGACGGGCTTTCCTTCATTAATTCCCATTGCTTTGTAATCGGCAGGGTTAACAAATATTTCTGATGGGTTTGAAAAGTTTTTGAGTGCTGGTGACATTTGTGTGATTGTCCCGTTGTCGAACATTTTCTTTGAGAGAACAAGCCGGTGAGAATATGAGTCAAATGGGCGTGTGTCAATGTTCAAGTTTGCTTTTTCGAATTGAGTTAATGTGCCGAATTGGATGATGATCCCATCAGGCGTGGAGTGGATATCATGTAATGTGATCTGTTGATGATTTAAATTCGAAGCTTGTATTTCTTTCCATACATCTTCCGGATTTTCTATTCCTAGATCTTGGTCCAGTCGTCCGGCTATTTCTGCCGCGATCATCCAATCTGGTCGTGAAGTACCCGGAGAAGTAACTTTTTGTCGGATTGGGGTTACTCTTCCCTCTACATTTGTGTGGCTTCCATTACTTTCAATAAATGCAGCAGCTGGAAAGATGATGTCAGATTGGTAAACAGAGGGATTGACGAAGAGATCAACAGCTATGACTGTGTGCGTTGTTTCTAGAGCTTTCTTTGCTAAGTCCGGATCTCTGTAATCACTTAAAGGATCTGTCCCGAGTAGGAACAACACGTCAATTTCCCCGTTCGCAGCAGATTCAAGTATTTGGTCAGTCGTCATTCCTTCATCTTCAGGAAGGTTTGGCCAACCAATTAATCCTGATTTGTTGTGATCGTGAAGTGATATCTGCCCTGGCAGCTGTCCAGGTGCCATTCCCATGTGTAGGGCGCCTACCGTGTTGGCTCTTTTAACCAGCGGTAAGAATTTCGTCTCGTTCACTTCGCGAAGAAGGGTCAAGGCTTGTGTGATAGGTTCAGTTGACTCTGCAATTGAGTGATGAGCAAATACTACGTTTATTTGTGTGTCTTGGATTAGCTCGTGACAAGCTTTGATTGACTCTTTGCTTACCCCACCAATTTCTACAGGGGCTTCACCGGTGAGTATTGAATTGACTACTTTTGCTATTTCACCTGGTCTAGGCCTTAGAGAGATTGAAGCTATATTACTAAGGCCAGTTTCTATTGGTGTTAGTTCAATGAGTTTTGCACCCATGTTTGTGATTGCATCTCGTAATCGGATGTAAAGAGTTCCATACTCCTCTTTGAGATCTGAACCTATTAATAAAATTGTGCTGTTAGGTGAGCAAATCTCGTTAATTGTTGTCTTTGGAAGGCCAAGCAATACGTGTGCTGGTAGATCATCGCCTAAGGTAGCGTCAACGTGGTCTGTTCCTATTAGACCCTTTGCTAACTTCGTCCAAGCGTATTGCGATTCATTTGTGAGTCGAGACCCTCCAACAAATGCGACTCGGTTGGGAGTCGAATTTTGTATAGCTTTTACTGTCATATCGAGAGCCATATTCCAAGAGGAAGCAACTAATCCTTGGGCGCTTTTGTCCGGCTTGTTTAGGCCTGAACCACGAACAAGTGGTTCTTGAATCCTATATTCGCTTTGGAATGCTTGAAATGAGAACCTATCTTTATCAGTTAGCCAACCCCAATTTACGGTATTGCTATCTAGGCCTTGGAATCTAAGAACTTCATCTCGTGAAGATTGAATGACGATTCTGTCGCCGAGTGGGTTGGGGTAGGTAGATTCGATTTCTTCCAGGTCCCATGGTCTCGCTTTGAACCGGTATGGTTTTGCGGTTAAGGCTCCTACGGGGCAAATTTGGACAACGTTCCCGCTGAAGTAGGAAGCAAAAGGGTCCTCTGGAAAGGTATTTACTTGTGTTTCGTTTCCTCTGTCTATGAAATGGATTAGTGGATCACCGACTACTTCGTCAGCGAACCGAGTGCATCTATCGCAAAGGATACATCTTTCACGATCGAGGTAGACGTTGTCATTGATGGGTATGGGCTTTTCGAAATGCCTCTTTTCTTCAACAAAACGTGTTTCACCTGGCCCATATGCAATGGTTTGATCCTGTAGCGGGCATTCGCCTCCTTTGTCACAGACAGGGCAATCAAGCGGATGATTAAGTAAAAGGAATTCTAAGATCCCATCTTGTGCTTTCTTCGTTACATCCGATTCTGTGTCAACGTTCATTCCTTCGCTGACATTGAGCATGCAACTGGGTTGAAGTGCAGGTCCTCTACCTGTGTCGACTTCAACGATACACATTCTGCACATTCCAACTGGGTTCATTCTGTTGTGGTAACAAAAGTGCGGTATGTCTACACCTGCGTTTGAGCAGGCTTCGATTAGATTTTCTCCCTCTGGTGCGTCCACTTCCTTCCCGTTTAGTGTGAAGGTTACTTTTGTTTGATTTTTAAAAGTATCGGTCATGTTGCCCCGCCTTTGATTGTGACAGGAATATCGGGTTTCGATTTTGTGAGATACTTTTCGAATTCGTCTCGATACCTCATGATCGCTGATGATATGGGTGATACTGCTGAGGGACCCAAAGGACAAATAGTTGTTTGTTTAGGGGGCCAAGTGATTCCTGGACTGATGTTGTCGCAAACGTCAAGGAGTAGGTCAAGGTCTTGGGTTCTTCCATTGCCATCTATTATTCGTTGAAGGATTTTCTCTAACCAGTTTGTTCCTTCGCGACATGGTGCACATTTTCCACATGATTCCCTAGCGAAAAACCTCACGACGTTATGACACGCTTTTACTATGTCTGTTGTGTGATCCATAACTACAATCGCGCCTGAACCTAGCATGGAGCCTGCTTGATCCACTGCGGTCTTTTCTAGGGGTAAGTCAAGATGCTCTTCAAAGAACCATGGAGCTGATGCTCCTCCAGGAATAAATGCTTTAATTTCGTTTCCGTTCCTGATGCCATTTCCGTATTTCTCTCCCATGATCAGGTCTCGGAAAGTTGTGGTACCGAATTCAACCTCATAGACACCTGGGTTATTCACATGACCTGAAACTGCAAATATTCGTGTTCCCGTAGATTGCTCGGCGCCAAGCTTTGCAAATTTATCGCCTCCATTGAGAACGATCCATGGGATATTTGCGAGTGTTTCAACGTTGTTTACTATTGTGGGTTTGCCATATAGGCCTATTGATGCTGGGAAATACGGAGGCTTCAGTCTTGGCATTCCCCTATTGCCTTCTAGGCTCTCTATCAAAGCGGTTTCTTCGCCGACGATGTAAGCTCCCGCTCCCCAATGCAGGACGATGTCAACTGAGAACTCGGTGTTAAGAATATTTTTACCTACATATCCTGCCTCGTAAGCTTCATTTAAGGCTTGGGCTACTCGTTCTTGGCCGTGCGCCATTTCTCCGCGGACATAAAGGAAACACTGTGACAGCCCTAAGGCATAGCAGGTTATTAGGCATCCTTCTATTAGTTGATGCGGATCTCTTTCTAAAAGAATTCTGTCTTTGTATGTACCTGGTTCAGATTCATCACCATTCACAACAAGATATCTGGGCCATACGTTTTCAGGGAGGAATCCCCATTTAACTCCCGCTGGGAAACCAGCTCCACCTCTTCCGAGAAGTGAAGCTTTTTTGACTTCTTCATGAACCTCTTGAGGAGTGATTTCTAGAGCTTTTTGAATGGCTTGATAGCCACCTGATTTAAGGTAACCGTCAAGTGTATGCCCATCTTCAATATTCCAACGGCTTGTCGTTATTAATGGAGAAGTCACTTGGTTGCTCCGTTTCTTTTGAGCCAAACAGGTTCGCTACCTTCATTAATTGACTGAAATCCTGCCATTCTTTCGGCGGGTATCTTTTGTCTTACTTTTGCTAGTGATCCATGTTTTGGGATGTCATCTTTTTCTTCTGCTTGGATCTGTTGGACTAGCTCATCAAATTGGGATTCAGTTACTTGATTCTGATAACGGTAGTTGACTTGCATGCAGGGAGCTTCAGTACATGCAGCTATGCATTCAACGCCCTCGAGTGTAAATTTTCCATCCGCAGTAGTTTCTCCTTCACGTATGCCAAGCGTCTCCTCGGCATGTTGGATCAACTGATCTGCCCCTAATAAATGGCAAGATATTCCGTGACAAATGTTGACTTGGTATTCACCGTTAGGTTGCCTTTTAAACATTTCGTAGAAGCTACAGGTTCCTAGAACCTCTGCGGGTGTGATACCGATAATTTCAGCGATGTGATTCATAGCCTCATCTGTTACCCATCCTTCCTGTTCTTGCGCGAGATGCAGGAGAGGGATTAGAGCTGATTTTCTGATTGGATATCGATCAATAATTTCATTGGCTATTCGGAGGTTTTCTTCTGAAAGTCTACTCATCGATCAACTTCTCCCATTATTGGGTCAACGGTTGAGATGACTGCAACTGCGTCAGCTACGAGACAATTCTGAAGCATATGGGGAAGCACTTGAAGGTTAGTGAATGAGGGGCCGCGGATATGCATTCTGTATGGTTTGGGTCCACCGTCCGAAACGATGTAGCAGCCAAGCTCGCCCCTAGGAGACTCAACGGATGCGTAAACTTCACCTGCTGGTACTTTGAATCCCTCGGTAAATATTTTGAAATGGTGGATGAGTGCTTCCATGGACTCATCAATGCGTGCACGTGGTGGAGGAGTTACTTTTTTATCTTGAATCTTGTAATCTCCTTGGGGCATCTTCTCAAGGATTTGTCTAACTATTCGTATTGATTCTCGGATTTCGTTGAGTCGAATTGCGAATCTGTCAAAGCAATCACCGTAGGTTCCAACTAGAACGTCGAATTCAACTTGATCATATTCAAGATAAGGAATATCTTTTCGCAGATCCCAGGCGTATCCTGTTGAGCGTAATAATGGACCTGTTATTCCTAGTGCAAGACATTCGGCGGTATTGATGACCCCGACGCCTTGAAGTCTTTCATGCCAAATGGGTTGTCCAGTTAGAAGCGTGTCAAACTCGTCAAGCCGGTCTGGGAGGCTATCTAAAACTCTGAGCACATCATCTCGCCATCCATCGGGAAGATCAGCTGCAACTCCTCCGGGTCGAATGTAGTTGTGATTCATCCGAAGTCCAGTAATTATCTCAAACAGGCGAAGTACTTCTTCTCTTTCACGCCACCCATAAATCATCGCACCAACTGCACCCATATCCATTCCGTTAGTGGCTTGAAAAAGAAGGTGCGAACTGATGCGATTTAATTCGCACATAAGCATTCTGATCCAAGTTGCTCTTTGAGGTATTTCTATTTCAAGCAATGTTTCTGTAGCGAGAGAGAAGGCTAATTCGCTGAACAGTGGAGATGAGTAATCCATTCTTGTAACATTCGTTGGTCCTTGAAGGTAACTAAGTTGTTCTCCGGTCTTTTCCATTCCTGTATGTAAGTATCCGATGATGGGTTTACTTCTGAGTACTGATTCTCCCTCCATCTCCAGTGATAAACGCAGAACTCCATGTGTAGATGGGTGTTGTGGGCCCATGTTGATTACCATTCTGCGGTCATCATCGGGTGTATATGCTTGGACTTCACTCTCAGATAGGCGCAGAATTGCTGAATCGTCTCCTCGTCGAAAGACCCTTTCAGCTGAATTATTCTTCTCATCAATTTCGTCATTGGCCATTACTTGATCTGTCATGATGAACCTGGCGCTTCTTTGAATTGAACTGGTATTTTCCCAACGTCATAATCTTTTCGGAGCGGATGTCCTTGCCAATTTTCTGGCATTAATATCCTTGTCATATCAGGGTGTCCATCGAAATTTATTCCGAATAGGTCATGGACTTCTCGTTCTAATGCTTCAGTTCCTGGGAAGATATCGAAGAGAGTTGGAACATTGGGTTGATTTTCGGGAACTTGAATTCTGAGCCGGACCCTTTCTCGCTTCTGATGTGAGAGGAGATTGACGACAAGTTCAAATCTTTCTGGGCTAATTTCTTCTGGTAGGTCCCTTTCTGGATTTTCGAGATAGTCCACTGCGGTAACATCAATACAGACATTGAATCCTTCAGAGCGCAGTCCCTGTATTGCGCTTATGAGATTGTTGCGACCGGTATGGAGTACTTTTTGGCCACGCGAACTGGTCTCATAAACGTTTGTATCGTCACTCTGATCAATTTCTTCATTTACGGTTTCGTCGGACATAATGATCTCTTATTTACCTATGACTACCTTTGTTGCGGTTTGTCCATCTCTTTGCTCAACGATGATTCCTGCCCCACCGTTAAGTTCATTTCTCCGCCTTGTTATTTCTCCAGTCTCAACCTTTTCGTGAAGTTGCAGGATTGCGTGCATTAGCGTTTCAGGTCCTGGCGGGCACCCCGGTGCGTATACATCAACTGGAACAATCTGGTCCACGCCTTGAACGAGTGCGTAGTTATTGAACATGCCTCCTGAACTAGCACAAACTCCCATTGAAATTACCCATTTAGGTTCCATCATCTGGTCGTATACTTGTCGCAATATTGGAGCCATCTTTTGAGAAACTCGCCCAGCCACTATCATCAAGTCCGCTTGGCGAGGTGATGCTCGGAATACTTCCATTCCCCAACGACCTAAGTCATAATGCGCGGAACCTGTTGCCATCATTTCGAGTGCGCAACACGCTAGCCCAAAGGTCGCCGGCCACATGCTTCGAGCTCGGGACCATTTCACTAGGTCTTCAATTTTTCCTGTTAAAAAATTATGGTCAAGTCCTGCTAGTCCTTCTTCTCCGATATTTTTTGAGTCGCCGAGTAATGGTATTTTGGCCATTATGCTGCCTCTTCTTCAGCTTCAATTCGGCCTTCAAGCCCAACACGCCTGATCGTAGTGTTAGTTGTTCTGTTAGGGTCAACAACAGAATTTCTCATTATTTGTTTCACAGGCCCCCATTCAAGTGCTCCATTGCCAATGATGTAAAGAAAGGACTCAAAGACAGCAAAGGAGAAGATAAGCATTGCTACTAACCCGAACAGCCCAATTTCTCTGAATGTCAATGCCCACGGGTACATGAAGATGATTTCAACATCGAAGACTATGAAGATCATGCCTACGAGAAAGAACCTGACTGGGAAACGTTCTGGTGGTTCTTGTGAGGATGTTATTCCACATTCGTAAGGGTCTTGTTTTGCAGCAGTTGGATTTCTTGGTGCTAATAGTCGGGATGCTAAGAGACTAATACCGGCAAAAATGATGCCAAGAATGAGCATCGCGAGGATAGGTAAATATTGACCTAACAACTTAATTCCCCTCCTACCCTATTGGGCTGTTGATGATTCCCATTCTTCTGTTCGTCTGCGTAGTTCGCGCTCTCGTATATTGAGCATGTAACACAAACCAATAAATGCTAAAGCAGATCCGATTGTAGTTATCGCTGCGGGTAGTCTCAGACTTCCTAGGTTTCTCTCCATAACTACTGAAACAGTTTGAGCATTTGAGTTGATTTCTGGGAAGGGTGGAGCCTGCCCTGCGACGGCTTCTTTGTCTAGTGTTGGTGCAGCTGTTACGACAACTGTGTTAGTTGGGTGCCAGAAGACGACGGTGTTTCTTATTTCGTTCCAAACTCTGTCAACGACGCCGTCACTGCTTCGTTTTGGCTTACCGCCTTTTTGGAAGGTGTCCAGAATGAAGAAATCACCACTTGTTCCATTGTAGAATGGGCTCGCTGGGTCGCTAAGCAAAAATGCGTCAGCGGAAGCGATTGCTTCTCCTGCGCCGCTTGTTGATTGAAGATTCCAGCCATTGAAGGCAAGAAGATTATCATTTTGGGCGTCTTCAATGATTGTGGCATTGAGTGCAGCAAGGCCGCTTAGGGTGAGTTGCTGGAGTTTTCGTTGTTGATCATCTATGACTGTTTCTATTCTGCTTTGCAGGGCTTCATCGTCAAGAATTCTTGAATCTTCAATGCCACTTCGTTCAGCGTCGGCGATAAGTAGGTCGTTTGCTTCTCTTGTGGTGTCAGCTAAGGTTTCAGAATCAACTGCTAATTTTTCTCCTAAGGATTCTGTGCAATAAGGCTTTGGTGCGTCATATTGGAGGAGCAAGTCAACATTCTGCTGAACATATCTGGTTCTTTGTACTTGTACTGTGGCATCAATAAGACCAGGACAGTAGAGGTTTACTATTTCTGTCGCTGGTGTCACGGTGATCTGATCGGCTCCAAGTTTTTGAACATCACTCTCGGATTCACTTAAATCACCGTAAATGATTTCTTTTGGTTCCCATGTAGGGCTATCTCCTGTTAGACCTATTCCGTATATCCACCAGACGATTCCCATCACTAGCATCCAACCAAAGAACCCTGCTAAAGCAATTAGTGTTCCTAGCCGGTTACCGAGGTTGGTGTTGAGAATTAACCATACAGAGCCAAACAGGACGAGTGACCCTACTAAAACAGTTAAGGCTCCTCGTATTTCTGGGTCCCAGCCGATACCTGCGACTATGTGTAGGAGCTGAAATTTATCCATCATTCAAGCCCCCTCTCATATTCGACGATTGCAGCTATTTGCTCAAGGGACAGTAGTGCACCTTCAAGTTCAGTGGCGTTTGGTCCGAATCCTGGCATTTGCCCTGAAGGTTCACACACTCCGTTGAGTCCGTATTGCAGGTTTGGTTCGCATCCGACTGAGATGAATGATGTCTGGTCTTGTGCTGAAGCAAATTGCGTTGTGACTCCAATGAGAGAAGGACCAAATCCTCCTCCTCCAGGAACTTCTGGGTTGACTAGTCCTTGCAAACTAGGGTTTGCTGCAAGTACATCATTGGCATTCCAAGAAGAGCCAGCTGTATGGCATCGTGCGCAAGCGTAGGCTCCTGCTCCTGCTGGGTTATTGAAGAGGTATTCGCCATATTTAACGACATTATTTTGAGATAAGTCATCAATATGTTGATCGAGAAGTGCAAGCACTGCGTTATCAGCGCTTTCAATTTCTTCTATTTCAGATTCAGGATTTGCTTTGACTACTCGCTGATTTTCTAGAGCGTCACCTAAGCCGCTGACGAGTGAATTGTATGCTACTTTGAGTTGCTCTTCCGTGGCATCGGGGACAGAATCCCGTACGTCTGATAGAACGCTTTCTCTAATACCTTCCTTTACTTCGGCTGCCATCTGTTCGGGTGTCAACTGAATTGCTGCTAAATATGCGACAAGTTCTTCTATTTGCTGTGAAGTTAGTGGCCCACCACCGGGAGCGCCCCATGCGGGCATGGGTGACTGCGGTCTTCCATAGTTAAGAATGTGAGTGACTTCCGTTTCTGTGAAACGGTAGAGGATCGCATTGAGTGATGGTGCAGTCCAATTTACACCGGAGACATATCGTCCTTGTTCATCAAGAATAGTAAATGCAGCTTGTCCTCCAACTCCAGCGGCGCCATGGCATTGAGCGCATAGCTCTTCATAGGCTTCTCCGCCTCTACTTGCGAACTGGTTATCGGTGAGGTTGACGTAGCCTTCTTGCCGCCCAGGTTCTCCTAACCAATAGAGGGGAAGACAAAGAGCGATGATGATAAGTACCGCAACGCCTGCTGATAGAGCGATATCTAATCTTTTTGTTTCTAGAGTTTCGTCATCGTAATAGGGTTTTCTGTTGGGAGCTAACTCTACTTCCGCTCCTATTTCTTTTCGGCCCGCTCGAATATTGAACAGTACATAAATAGCGAATCCAACAGCCACGATTATGGCTAGAACGAGTCCGATCGTTCTTGGTGTTGATGCTGCGTAGAGTGTCATGTTCCGTTATTTCTTTTCTGTTCGTTCGTTAGTGATCTGACTGGCCAATGCAATTTGGGCCTTCGGCTTCTTGACCTGTTGTGTTAGTACCTATTGGAGGACCTTGGATGATTGTTCCTGTGTCAACAATAAATACCCCGTCTTTAACTTCCATAGCGAACCTATCCATTCCTCGGGGGGCAGGTCCTCCTCTTTTTTCTCCGACTCGATTGTATTGTGAGCCGTGGCACGGACATTCAAACCATTGCGATGTTTGACATTCTGGAACTCTGCATCCAAGGTGTGGACACTTTTGATACAGAGCTACAAGCCCGCCTCGCATACCGCCTAGCTCAGGTCCAGAATAAGCAGCTTCGGCTTTTTTGATAGATCCGGCTGGATATTTTGTAACCCACATTCTTCCTTCAGGAACATAAAGAAAACCATTCGCGGCATCTATTCTTGCTTCGATATCTGTCACATTTCCGACTTTTATTTTGGAGCCGAAACCGCCGCTACCGCCGCCGCCCCAGAGGAAGGCCAGAACAGCTGCTCCGAAACTACTTATTGAGAGCCCCATTAATCCGACAATGCTTCTGTTTAAGAATTGTCGTCGTGCCACGCCGACTGCTTCTTCGTCTGGTGCTGTCCATGGAACTGGCGCAGCTGTTTCTTGGATCTCTAATTCTGTCCCGCCTGCGCGCTCAAGTACGGCTGCTTTTTCAATATCTCTACCAGTTACAGTCGCCGGTTCGCTTTCGGATGTGATGTCTTGGGCTTCAAGGTCACGTTGGCGTGTTTCTCGGCTGAGTTGACCTTCAACTTTCATTGCTTCATTTCGTCTTGAAGCGGCAAGCAGTAATAACGATCCCAGTATCACTACTGCAGGAATGGCAAATAGTAGAACTACCATATTTTACTTCCTGAATAGGGGTAGGTGTAAGGGATAGATTCGTTAGCGGAGTTTGTGGTTTGGATCATAATTCGAAGAAAAGCCCGTCTGCCCATGGGAATATAAAGTTGAACCCTGGTCCTCTAAAGAATGAACCGATCATTACGAGAACAGCCCAGAACATTAGGTGAACAGTCATCAGTGAAATTGCAAACTTCCTGTCTTCTGGTTTGTTTGAAGGGTTTTTATCGATGTAGGGCGCAAGGATTAGTAGAAAGAGTGCTAATCCAGGAATTGTTACTCCTGCAACCATTGGGTGGAACATTGTCAACAATTCCTGAAGACCTAGGAAATACCAAGGTGCTTTTGATGGATTTGGAGTTTGGTTAAAGTTTGCTAATTCGAGAAGCGGTGCGTTAACAAATATTGAAAACACGACACAGAATGCTGTAACTGCTAAAGCGGCAACAAATTCAACTACGAGAAGGTGAGGCCATACGTGCACTTTGTCAACTGGCTTTAGCTTCACGTCTTGAATTGATCCGGATTTAACAACAGCTAATAGTCTTTGCGTATGTCCAGCTGGTCCAGTTGCAGATGCTGGAGGTGGTTGAGGAGATGTAATCTCTTCTGAAGCATCTTTAGTTGCAACTGCTGATGGTTGACTGCCAGCAGCGGCAGTTCGGTTAAGTAGCTCTTCTGGGATTTTGCTTTCCGAAGCAGTAGCTTCGGTGGGCGATGAATCGCCTCCAGTAGTAGCTCTTGCTTTAGCCTCTTGAGCTCGTTTTAATAAATGTTCTGGGATTTCAGCCATAATATTTCCTATCGTGGTCTACAACGGACCTGAGATACCTCCATCTTTCCTTACTCGCCAAAAGTGAATTGCCATAAAGATAACTGCAACGAAGGGAAGCATGAGAACGTGCAGCACATACCATCGAAGGAGTGTGTCTGTCCCTATCTCAGCACCCCCAAGGAGCACGAACCTGACTTGATCTCCGAAAACAGGGGTATACCCCATCATATTTGTCCCGACTGTTACTGCCCAGAGTGCTAACTGATCCCAAGGTAGGAGGTAGCCAGTGAATGAGAGAAGGAGTGTGAGCGTTAACAGAATAACCCCTATAACCCAGTTGAACTCTCGTGGAGCTTTGTATGCACCGTGGTAGAAGACTCTAGCCATGTGGAGGAATACGGAGAGAACCATTAAGTGCGCTGCCCATCTATGCATGTTCCGTACGAGTAAACCAAAAGTAACTGAGGTTTGTAGTGTGTAGATGTCATCCCATGCTTGTGCAGCTGTTGGTCGATAGAAGAACATTAAAAATATTCCGGTAACGGTGAGCAGTATGAATAGGAAGAAACTAAGTCCACCCAAACAGAGGGTGTAGCTAACCTTTACGGCATGGCGCTTCACTTTCACTGGGTGAAGGTGGTAGATGAGGCTGTTCATAACAACATAGGATCTATTACGAGGACTATCGGAGTAGCCTTTTCGGAAAATTGATCCAGGGCGGAATATAGAGTTCCAGGCCTGTGATGATTTTGTCTTCTCTGAGATGTCAGCAAACTTCTCGCCTAGTGACTGCTTTGCCACGTTACTTCCCTACCTTTGTATCTTGGTTTTTAATTTCGATCTTGTTGATTACCATTATTGCTTTAACCCAATCTCATTCCATAGCCGTAGCCGTGACTTGGCATTCGTTGGTGCATGTCACCATCGGCAGGCGGGTCTTCGATTTTTCCCAAGATGATGACGCCTGTTGGACAACGATCAACACATAAAGCACATCTGGTACAAACATCGTCATCAATTGTGAAAATTACTTGGTCTGCGGGGTCGTCACCTGGCTGTTCTGTTCCTATAGCTTCATCTATAGCTCCAGTTTGAACCATGTGTATACATTTCCATGGGCATATGTCAACGCACCCCTCGCACATAATGCATTCTGATTGGTCGATATGAATGAATTGCTTTGGCTTTACTGCTTTTGACAGCCAGTCGCGATCTACTTCTTGGAGTACATAGTCGTCACGGAATTCTGGGAGTGGAGGGTTAGCATCTAGGACACCCATTATGAAGTCCCTTCTCTGAGTAGCGGCCGACCGTAGGTTGACTCTTCAATTTCTGGAGGTGCTACTTTGCCTCTGTTTTGCCATACAGACCAAAGCGCAACATTTGCAACAAGCCCAAGACCATAAATGACGACAGTTATAAGGTGGCCAACGACAAGATAATTAATTTTGAATGGTAAAGCCCATTGTATGATTCCTTCACCGTTGGTAAAGCCAAGACCGGTAGGGCCAATAAGTTCTTTATCAGCTCGCCAAGATAGTCCGGCTTCAGTGAATGTCAGCCACTGGTGTGGAACCACTCCATAGATCCAGAAGAGATACAAGAATACGTATACAGACCATACATTTGCTTCGCCCCATGTGGCTTCGTTATCGATTGGTCTGCGCTTTGCATATTCTAAGATTCCTGCGGTCATCAGGACGGCGATTATCCAACTTAAGACAAATGCAGTGTTAAGGAATGGGAACTGACGACCGTTTGCATCTCTGGTGAGTCCTACCCAAATAGCAACGATTCCGAACATAGCGACGGTTGACGTAATCATCGCTCCGTAAAATTTTGTTACTACTACATCAACAGGCCGTTTTTGAGCCACTTTTTTCTTCCCCTCGTGAGTGGTTCACAAGTAAACTTTTGCTCACTTTGAGCATAAGCGCTTATCTAATTTTTACCACGTCATTTTAGCTGTCTACACATCGTGGCACCCTTCTTAAAGAAAAGGGTGAATAATAGTATTTAAGTTTATTTCCTGTTGATTTGTTTAATGCAGAAGTTTGCGATTAGAGGGGGATTTTTGTTTAAATTCTCGTAGATAATCTCTGGTTCCGAGCTTGATGAAGCTACATCTCATTTGGTGAGTGAAGTGTTCAGATTTAAGCAGGTTTGATGTCTGTTAGTAAAGTCTTCTTTTCTCCAAAATTGAGGTTCTTTAACTAGGCGAAGGTCAAGAATAGAGCACTATTCTAGGAGAGACAGTTCTGTTATATAGCTTTTTGTTAAGAGCAGATCTGTTGAAGGAAAAGAGGGTAGTCTACCGAATGCACAGATTCGACTATAAAAGATTTGAACGTATTGCTTTGTTTCCGAAAGGAAACAGTAGTGTTGTTCTAGAAATAGATACCCGCCTTGGAGGCTGCAGTGGTTGAAATACCTGATTATTTATTAGAACGTTCACGAGAGGCTCGAGCTCGTTTATCAGGTGCACCTGCGAGCGACAGTCAAAGTGAGTCTACTGAAACAGCAGTTGTTGCTGCTACAGAATCTGCTCCGGTGGCACCAGTGTCTGCTCCACCAGAGATTGAGAAAGTTGAACCTCCCAAACCAGTTGCACCTTGGGTTATTGCTGCCAAGGAGCGGAAGAAAATCCCAGTTTGGATGGCTCCTGTAGCTCTTTTCCTTCCGATCTGGGCATTTATGATTTGGGGCACTCTCGAAGCTCCGACATATGACGAGGAAGGACCAATAGCTGCCGGCGGTGCTGTTTATGCTCAATGTTCTGCGTGTCATGGTGCTGGAGGTGGCGGTGGCGTAGGTTACCAACTAAATGATGGTGAGGTAATTAAGACATTCCCTGACGTTGAAAGTCATGTTGCTTGGGTAGTGAATGGTTCCTCTGCAGCAGGAACACCATATGGTGACCCGGACAGAGAGGGCGGGCAACGGATCTCACAGAATCAGGGTGTCATGCCAAATTTCGCTGCGCTTGAATCTTACGAAATTCTTGAGGTCGTTCTTTACGAACGAGTAACGCATGGGTTACAAGATGCAGGAGAACTTGAAGCTTATGTCTTGTGGGTAGAGTCGGGTGCAATACCTGATTGGGAACTTGGTGTTTCTCCCCAATCAATTTTCGCGAACTTTCTTGAGTTCCTTGAAATGAACCCCGAAGCAAAAGAAGCCTACGAAGAAAACTTAGAAGAAGCATCTGGGTGAAATAACGTGCAATCATAGTAATGTGATTGACCCAACTGACTCTCAGCATTGGAAAGAGCTTTCTGAGCATGTTTCGTTCCTTGAAACATTGAGCCTGGAACAATTATTGAACGAAGAGTCTTCTCGCGTAGAGGATTTATCTTTTGAGATCGGAAATTTGCATGTTGACTTTTCAAAGCAATTAATCACCAAAGAAACAATTAGTAAGCTTGTGGCTCTGGGGAATGAACTTAATCTTTCAGAGAGAATCAATGGTTTATTTGCTGGTGAAATTGTAAATGTTTCCGAGAACCGTCCCGCTCTGCACACAGCTCTTCGATTTTCTGAAGGCTCAAACGAAGAAATAGACCGAGTCGTTAGAGAAGAATTTGATCGAGCTAGTGATTTTTCACTGTTAGTCCGATCAGGGAAATGGGTTGGTGCAACCGGTAAGCCAATAAACACAGTCATTAATATCGGTATAGGGGGGTCACATCTGGGGCCTCTTATGGCAGATGCGGCTTTACGTCCTTTTAGAAATGAGACAATTGAATCTAAGTTTGTATCAAACATTGATCCTGCGGATATTGATTCCAAACTTCATTTACTTGATCCTGAGACAACGATGTTTATTATCAATTCAAAATCCTTTACCACTGCAGAAACAATTACGAATGCTGAAGCTGCCATTCATTGGCTCAAAAGTTCACTAGGTACTGAGAAAAACCTTCTGAGGCAGCATGTTGTCGCAGTCACTGCAAATCCCAGCGCAGCAGTAAAGTTAGGAATCCCGAAAGGAAATATCTTCACCATATGGGATTGGGTTGGGGGAAGATTCTCTATTTGTTCTTCTGTCAGCCTTACAGTAATGATTTCAGTAGGGCCTGAAAATTTTCAGCTCATGTTAGATGGAGCGAACAGCATAGATGAGCATTTCAGATCAACTAAATTATCGGAAAACATTCCTGTTCTGATGGGATTGATTGCTATATGGAATCGAAATTTTTTAGGTTATGAAAATCATGCATTGTTGTCTTATTCCGAGGATCTAAAGTACTTTCCCTCTTATCTTGAGCAGTTGGAGATGGAAAGTAACGGGAAACAGTTTCGTGTTGATGGGGAAAAGACTACTCATCACACCAGTCCAGTTATTTTGGGTGGAGTCGGGACGGATGCCCAACATAGTTTTTTCCAACTGCTTCATCAGGGAACAACAACTATTCCCTCTGATTTCATAGTCTTTTGTAAACCACCCATGTCATCAGATGCTTTGCCTGAAGATACTATGTTGAAACAGCACGAGGCTCTCGTTGTAAATTGTTTTGCCCAAAGTAAAGCGCTTGCTGTTGGTTCCGGTCGCAAATCAGGTGAGTTAAAATCTGATGGTAACCGACCAAGCACAACTATTTTAGGTACTCGCTTAGATCCATACACTCTTGGACAACTCGTGGCACTCTACGAGCATAAAGTATTCACGATGGGCGCAATCTGGCAAATAAATAGTTTTGATCAAGAGGGCGTTCAAATTGGCAAGATACTCGCAGCAAATATTGGGAACGACCTTTCGCTAAATGGGGATTTATCTGACCATGACGCTTCTACAAGGTCACTTTTATCTCTTTACCGACAACGTCGGGATATTTAGTCTAAGGAATTGCGAATACTTCTATTTATTTCTGCGTTATTTCAGAGATTGTTTCTTCAGCTATCTCTAGAGTTTGTTCGATGACGTCTTTTGTGTGTGCGAGGCTTGGAAATAAGGCTTCGTAGGGGCCCGGAGCCAAAGCGACTCCTCGCTTTAGCATTCCATGAAAGAACTTTGCGTAGATGCCATTCTCTGCTGCTAATTGGGCCTCATCAAAATTGGCTGGCTTCGACTTGGTAAAGAAGATACTCAATAGTGTCCCTACTCTGGGAACCACTGCTTCAATTCCAGCATTCTTGAATATCTCGGATAAGCCATCGCTTAGGCTCCTAGCTGATTCAGTCAGTGCCCCATATGCGGCATCATTATTGAGGATTTGTAGCTGTGCTATTCCAGCAGCAGTAGCAATAGGGTTTCCCGATAGGGTTCCTGCTTGATACACATCCCCTAGAGGAGCAATGTTACTCATAATTTCTTTTGAGCCGGCATATGCTCCCATTGGAAGACCCCCGCCAATAACTTTCCCGAAACACCAGAGATCAGGTTGCACTCCATACCATTGTGAAGCTCCCCCTTTGGATAGTCGAAAACCTGTAATTACTTCATCAAAAATAAGGAGAACACCTTTGCTGTCACAGGCTTTGCGAAGCTCCAGTAAGAAATTTGGGCTAGGAGGCACAATTCCCATATTGGCTGGAAGGGGTTCGAGAATTAAAGCCGCAATAGATTCATCAAGTTCGGGTATTTCGTTCCAGGGGGCGACTATCGTGTCCGCTACAGCACTCTTGGGAACTCCTGCCGATCCTGATATTCCTTGATTAGCTACTCCGCTTCCTCCAGCAGCAAGGAGACTATCCGCATGTCCATGGTAATGCCCAGAGAACTTCATTATCTTATCTCGACCGGTAGCGCCTCTAGCCAAACGAATCGCAGTCATTGTCGCTTCTGTACCGCTAGAAACAAGCCGAACCATTTCGACTCCCTTTACTCGATTACAGATTTGTTCTGCAATCGTAATTTCAGCAAGGGTTGGAGCCCCGTATGTAGCTCCGTTTCCCGATGCTTGCTGAATTGCATCAATAATCTGTGGGTGGGAATGTCCTACGATGCCCGGGCCGTAGCTCATTACGTAGTCTATGTATCGTGTCCCTTCACTATCCCATACGTATGGGCCTTCAGCTCTACTGACAAAGTATGGAGTACCGCCTACTGACCTGAATGATCGAACGGGAGAATTGACTCCACCTGGTATAACTTGGTTGGCTCGGGCAAAGTAATCCTCATTTAGAGACATTCGGCTATTTCTTTCGCGAAGTAAGTCAATATAAAGTTTGCTCCCGACCTTTTCACAGCAGTTAATTGTTCAATAGCTACTTGCTTCTCATCTATCCACCCTTTTCCGCCTGCAGCTTTGATCATGGAGTATTCGCCTGAAACGTGATACGCACCTATCGGAACATCAGTGATTTTTCTGGCTTGAGCGATGATATCTAAGTAGGTCACGGCTGGTTTTACCATAATCATATCTGCGCCCTCATCAAGGTCTGCCTTGATCTCGTTCATTGCTTCTCTCTTATTTCTCCAGTCTTGTTGATATGATTTCCGATCACTGTTTTCTAGCGAGACATTCACGGCTTCACGGAAGGGACCATACAAACCAGACGCATACTTAGCGGAGTAAGCCAATATAGGAATATCAACATAACCAGTTTCATCAAGTGCGTTTCGTATTGCTGCTACTTGCCCATCCATCATTCCACTTGGAGCAATTACATCCGCACCGGCGTGTGCTTGTGCAACTGCAATTTTTTTATATAAATCCAGTGTCAGGTCGTTATCTATTGACCCATCATCGTTTACTACACCACAGTGTCCATGGTCTGTATATTCATCCACGCAGAGGTCTGACATTATTACCAAATCATCTCCGGCGATACTCTTACAGTCAGCGATCGCTTGTTGCACAATGCCATCTGGGTTCCAAGCTTCTGAACCGGTTGCATCTTTCTTTTCTGGAATTCCGAAAAGAATTATGCCAGGTATTCCAAGATTCGTAATCTCATCTATTTCACGTTTTAGAGACTCTCTCGTATGTTGGAACACTCCAGGTAACGAAGTGATTGGCTGGGCTTCAGTAATTCCTTCGCGCACAAACAATGGTGCAACAAAATCATCGACATTAAGAGTCGTTTCAGATATGAGACGCCGTATTGCTCCGTTTTTTCTGAGCCTTCGAAGTCTGTGCAATGGGAAAGTCACCCCTTCAGTATAAGAGTGTGTTTCTTCAGTTAGACCTAGAACGTTTGTTACGTTTAGTTAAGTAAGTCACGCAAGCATCGGAGGATGCCTGTTGAGTCGTGTGGAGTCGATTCACGGTAAACAGTAAGGTTTCTTTTTTTGATCTCTTCTGATGTTACGGGACCGATTGATATGATCTGTTCTGGTAAGTTCTCTTTCCCATACATTTCAATAAAATTGATTGCAGTTGATGGAGAGGTGAAGACTACATAGTCGGCATTGTATTTTTTATTGTCAAAAGGTTGAAATTGCTTTGGTTTGATTGTTTTGTATGAGTGGACAAGATCCACGTTCCAGCCCATTTCCCTGAGGGCTTTAGGAAGAAGTTCTCTCGATTTTGTTGCTACGGGAAGCAACACTTTATTCTTACCTTTCGGATAAGGAAATATTTCTAATAGCCCTTCAGCGACTTGAGGATTTGGACGTAGGCTAGCCCGAATGCCGAGGTTATCTAATGTCCTTTCGGTGCTGGATCCGATAACTGCTATTTTAGGAAGTTCTTGAATACCGATTTTATTTACAGCTTTGACAAACTCAGTTGCACCATTTGAGGAAGTCAGGATCACCCATTCATAATCTGAGAGGCTCTGAATCGCATTTGCAAGAGCGGCGCCCTCGTCATCAGGTGAGGTGATTTCAATAGTGGGGCGTGAGATAACGTTGAAGCCTAAGTCAATTAGTTCTTGAATTAGTTCTTTGCTCTGACTGGGGGTTCTCGTAATGACAACAGTGGGCTTTGTGTTGTGTTCGTTGGGAGCGGTGCACATTATCCCTTCTCTAATCTTTTGAGTAATTCGGTTGCTGCTAATTTGCCAAGAGATTCTGGATTAGAGCTGATTCTATTGTCGTGAAAGTTTTTCCCTGTCTTGCTATCAGAAAGGAAAGATCGTATTCGTATTTGGTTTCCTTCTAGAGTCGCGTGAGCGCCAACTGGGTGACTACAGTCCGCTCCGATTTCCTCTAGAAAAGATCTCTCAATATTTATTAAATCACGAGTTGATGAGTCCTCGATTTTCTTTAATGCACTGAGTACATCAAAATTGTCTGTTAAGCATTCAAGTCCTATGGCTCCTTGCCCTACTTGAGGAACCATGACATCGGGCTCAAGGATTTCAATGACGTCCGGATTTAATCTCAGCCGCTCTAATGCTGTAGCGGCGATAATTATGGCATCAAAATTTTTAGCCTTTTCTAGACGAGTATGGATATTGCCTCTCAGTTCATGGAATGAAATATCAGGTCTAATTTCAGCTAGTTGTGATTTTCTTCTAATTGAACCGGTTGCTACTTTCGCTTCTGGTTCAAGGTCCTTTAATGTGCTCCCTACTAAGGCATCTCGGGGGTCTCCACGGTCTGGAACGGCTGCTAGAACAAGTTCAGAAGGTGTATCGGAGGGGAGGTCTTTTAGTGAATGAACAGCAAAATCTGCTCGTCCTTGAATCACGAATGATTGAACTTCTTTCACGAAAATGCCCTGCCCTCCAATTTTATGGAGTGGACTTACCTGGTCTTTGTCCCCACCAGTTTCAACAATTATTGGTTCAACTTGATATCCATGTTGTTCAAGCAAAGCCGCTATGTGATTGGTTTGCCACATGGCTAGAGGACTTCCTCGCGTAGCCGCTCTTAATTTCATTTTTATAGATTACTAGAGATTAAAGAGTTCGCGAAGTGCGTCTGCTAAACGTTCACCTCGAGGTGAACCTGCTGCCTCATTAAGGGAAACAGTAGGGTCGTGAAGTATTTTTCCTAGAATTCCTTGTGTGAGGGATTCAATCGCATCACGTTGCTCGTCAGTAAGGCTTTGAAGCCTTGCTTCATAACGTTTTAATTCAATTTGGCGAATTTCTTCTGCTCCTTCTCTGAATTCTGCGATTAATGGAGCAACTTTTCGTGCTGACTGCTGATCTAGAAAACGATTTGTTTCTTCGCTTATAACTAGGCGGGATGTGGCTAGATCTTGTTCTTGTCCTTTACGGTGTGGTTCAACAAAGTCTTGAAGATCATCCATGTCAAGTAGCGAAACACCTTTAATTTCAGATACTGCTGGATCTATGTCACGAGGTATAGCAATGTCAATGATCAGTAGTGGTTTATTGATGTGCTGTGATAGGTCGTCCTTAGAAAGAAGAATATCTGTTGCTGCTGTACTCGAAATGAAGCAATCAAATTCTTTGAGTGAAGATGGTATTTGATTAATCTCAATAGCCTCGCCACTAAAATTCTCAGCTATTTTTTCAGCTTTTTCGAAATTACGGTTTGAGAAAGCTATTTTGCCAGTATCAACTTTTGAGAGGGCATTCGCCATTCCCTCGCCCATTTCACCAGCGCCTAGAATAAGAATATTCTTGTTTTCTAAACCTTTCAGGTTTTCTTCGGCCATCTCAATCACTGATCGAGCTATTGATGGTGCTTGCTTCGTGAGATGTGTCTCGGTTCTTATTCGCTTCCCTACTTCAAGGGCCCGACGAAAAGCAGCGTTTATAGTTGCGCCACAAGTATCTTCTATTTGAGCGGCTTGCCATGCAACTTTTACTTGGTGTTGTATTTCATTTTCTCCCAATACAGCAGAGTCCAATCCGCAAGTGACGGAGAAGAGGTGTTTTACTGCTTCGTCCTCGTAGTGAACGTACAAATAGTCATTGAATTGGTCGGCGGAGAGGTTGGAGAGGTCCGAGAGGAAATCTCGGATGTCTTGGTATGCTCCATGAAATTTTTCAGCGAAGACATATACTTCAGTCCGGTTACAAGTGGAAAGCAAAACTGCTTCGCTGATGTGTCTTCGGGACTTGACACTGAGTAAAGCTTTGGGAAGATCTTCATTGGATACGGCAAATGACTCAAATAAATTGAGCGGCATAGTTCTGTTGTTTAATCCGACTACTACAAGAGACAAACTGTGATTCCTTGTCTTTTAACTTCCCATTTGTTGTACTACTAGCATCGCTGATACGAAACGCTCGTGCCAAACTAAAACTGTATAGTTTCTAAGCTGCAGTACCTTTCTATATTTAGAATCTATCGGCTTTTAGCTGTTCTGATAATTAGTTGATACAAAAAATTATCTGGCTAAGAAAAACAACTGCAGCAAACTCGCAAAGAGGATTATTCCAAGGAGAATAAAGACACCTATTGAGGTTGCTTTTCTCATGGTTTTTCCTTGATTGTAATCATGGTTGGGGTTTCTTGGAGAGGCGACCCATTTTCAATTTTTATTTGTTGTCCTTCGCTGACTCTTATTTCTTCTGCTGCGGAGCGACCAAATGCACATAACGATAAAAGTCCAGAAGAGTCGGTGATAATTCCAATTTCTGATTCTTGTATCTGATTAAATGCATTTACTTTTCGTACTGTGCGGACCTTATCTCCTATATGAATAACTAAGTTGTCGTTAAAATCTTCAATATCCTCTTGAGAAATGTTCAGTTGGAGATTCCCGAAGTGATCTTGCCAGAGAACTTCGGCGACAAGGAAGTTTCCCTCTATGGAAGATACGGGCATTAATCCGGGTTGGAGAGAAAGTTCTGGTATTGAAGTCCCCAGTTCTTTGATTGGCACTCCTGCACATAGGTGTGCCGAAACTGGAGCGAAGATATCTCTTCCATCAAACGTTGAAGAATATGTGGGAATGTGAAAGTTGGGGTTATCCAACTCAATTGCTGCAGTGACATCACCTAGCATTGCGATAGCCAAAGCGAGAAGCCCATTATCTGGGCCCACGAAAACGTATTCGCCATTGTTGATTTCAATTGCAACGGCGCGCCGCTCACCTCCGACCCCTGGGTCTACAACTGCGAGCACTATTCCTGGTAGGAGATATTGAGATGCGCGTGCTAACGCCAGACTTCCGGCCCGGATATCATGCGGTTTGATTCCATGAGTGATATCAATAATGGATACTTCATTCGCAATTGAGCGAATCACAGATTTCACAACACCGACAAATTCATCTTTGTTGCCATAATCACTGAGGAAACTAACTGTGCTGTAATTATTCGCTTTCACAGTTAAATTGTATCGCTACAGGCTTCCCATCAGCCTAGTTGCGCTGGATCTATCCAGTCTGGTTATAACGGCTAGCCAGAAATGAGTTTATATCGTCTTCTCGAATTCTGTAAGATTTTCCGACCCTAACGGCGCCTAGATCTCCAGCCTTTATCAATCTATAAACTGTCATTGAGGAAACTCTCATGAGGTCAGCGACTTCACCTACGGTCATGAAGTTTGGAAGCGATGCGTTTTCCTTTTGCATTAGTAACCTCAAATATCTCTAGATGCGTCACCTTAGGCGTTTGGTTGAAAAGTGCAAATCCTACATCAAATAGATTCCGGATAAATTTAACTTCCTAGTTCCTTTGACTTATCTGTTGCTGCTGAGACGGCGTTTTGGACGAGCGCGAGGAAGTTATTCGATTGAAAATATTGAATTGCGGCAGCTGTAGTTCCATTTGGTGATGTAACTGAGTTCCGCAACTCTTCCGGCGTGACACCTGATTTTGTTAATAACGTGGAAGCCCCAAGTAAGGTCTGACGTGTAAGGACATCTGCGACTGATGGGTCTAACCCATTGGCGATTCCAGCTTGAATCATTGCCTCGGCAAGATAAAACAAATATGCGGGTCCTGACCCACTAAGTCCGGTAACAGCGTCAAGTGCAGTTTCATCCACTATTACGACTTCGCCTACAGCTGAGAGTATTGAGCTTGCCCAATCCAAATCTTCGGGTGATGTGAACGACCCTGCAGCAATAGCTGACATACCTTCTCCAACCATTGCTGGTGTATTCGGCATTACTCTTAAGACTGCTGTGTCCGAGTCAAAGTTCGCTTCAATTGATTGGATGGTAACCCCAGCGGCGATTGAAATAACTCTTCGCGGATTGTGAATATTTAATTCCTCACAAACAGTTGAAATAAGTTGAGGTTTCACTGCAAGGAGATAGTTATCCGAGATTGTTAAAGTTGTAGAACATTCAACCTCCTTGAACTTCCCTTGGAGCTCTTCTCTTCTGGCCTCATCTGGTTCTACAACTGAAATATCCTCTGAAGATGCCCAATCTGCAGATAAGAGACCTGCGAGTAAAGCCTCGCCCATCTTTCCACCACCAACAATTGAAAGCTTTTTTCCCATGCTGTCACGGTAGTAGCTTTAAAAGTGCTTTGAGAATCTTTTCTCAAGTTTCAAACGGATGCTATCCAAAAAACCGCGACGCGAACCCTATTCTAAGAGCTGGTTTAAATGTTAATTCAATCGTTGCGTATATGCTTCCGATCATCCAATCAAGGCTACTCTCAGAAATCCATTGATTCTGCATCTCGCCTGAGAGGTATATTGCATTTTCTTGACCTATTGAGAATGACAAATTCTTGAGCTTGTTATTCCTCATTAGGAAATGGCGATAGAAGTCTTCCTTATTTTCTTCAGGTTCGGGCATAACGTAGGTCTCAAAGTGCAGAGTACGTTGCCGAAGAGTAAGAAGAATCATGTAATGCTGTTTTTCTTCCCCTGTAACTCTCACGTACCAGCGAGATTCATTAGCGTCATAGTCAGCTGATTTGATAACAGCATCCTCATCTATCTGATTCTGCAACCAAAGATCAATTGTCGATTTGATTGACTGTATTTCTATTGGTGTGAAGAGGTCATCCGTCATCG
>Ga0208130_1000214_pt1 | contig 31273 bp, 25 predicted proteins | sample ETNtaG_31_FD_185771 | JGI IMG/M metagenome (GOLD analysis project Ga0208130, IMG submission 185771) | Marine microbial and viral communities from oxygen minimum zone, Eastern Pacific Ocean - ETNP201310SV78 (SPAdes) (version 2) | ecosystem: Environmental > Aquatic > Marine > Oceanic ... | reverse complement strand
TTAAAAACTTTAAAATTTAAAAAATGGATAAACTAATTACCGATTTTTCTTTAGGATTGTTTTTTTGGCAAACATTATTGTTTGTTATATTGATTTTTGTGTTAAAAAAATATGCGTGGAAGCCTATCCTTTCTGCTGTTGAAGAAAGAGAAGAAGGTATTAAAAACGCATTGGATTCCGCGGAGAAAGCTAAAGAGGAAATGAAGAGTTTAAATGCTGATAATGAAAGGATTTTACACCAAGCAAAATTAGAGAGAGACACATTGTTAAAAGAGGCAAGAGAAATGAAGGAAAAAATAATAAATGAAGCTAAAGAAAGCGCGCATCATGATGCTGAAAAAATACTAACAACAGCCAAAGAACAAATTACCAACGAGAAGCTTAAAGCTATTACGGAGTTAAAAAACGAAGTAGCTAATTTATCAATTGAAATGGCCGAAAAAATATTAAAGTCAGAGCTTTCAAACAAAAAGGCCCAGTCTGAGATGATAGAGAGAACTTTAAATGAAAAAGATTTAAATTAATAAATGAGAAACGTTAGAGTAACTACAAGATATGCAAAAGCCCTTCATGGATTGGCAATTGAAAATAATTCTGAGTTGGATGTGTATAATGATATGCAACAATTGTTAATTGCTTGTAGTAACAATAAGGAACTGGCATTATTTTTAAAAAGCCCGATAATTAAAACAGATAAAAAGTTAAAAATTTTAGAACATATATTTTTAAAAAAAATCTCTAAAATTTCATCTTTATTTTTAAAAATTATCACTCAAAAAAAAAGAGAATCCTTACTATATGATATAGCAAATAAATTTATTGAGGTTTATAAGAAACACAATAAAATAGAAACGGCAAGTATTATCACCGCACAAAAACTAGACCCTGTGTTAAGAGAGAATATTTTAAAAGTTTTAAATAACAAACTACAAGAAAAAATTGAGCTAAATGAGGTTGTAGATGAAAAAATAATTGGAGGTTCGATTATTCGAGTTGGCGATAAACAACTTGACAGCAGTGTTTCTAGTGCATTAAAAAAATTAAAACATAAGTTTAACAAAAATCTATATATACAAGATTATTAAAATTAAAAAATATGGCAGATGTAAAACCAGCTGAAGTATCAGCTATCTTAAGAGAACAATTATCAGGATTTAAAACTGAAGCTCAATTAGAGGAAATAGGTACAGTCCTACAGGTTGGGGACGGTATAGCTAGAATTTATGGGCTTACAAACGCCCAATCAGGAGAACTAGTAGAATTTGAAAACGAAGTAAGGGGCGTTGTTCTAAACTTAGAAGAGGACAATGTGGGGGTTGTTTTATTAGGCCCTTCTAAGGGAATAAAAGAGGGTGATACTGTGAAAAGAACAAATAGAATTGCTTCCGTTGATGTCGGTGAGGGAATGCTAGGTCGAGTAATTGACGGTACAGGAACACCAATTGATGGAAAAGGACCTATAAAAGGAGATACTTACGCTATGCCTATTGAAAGAAAAGCCCCTGGAGTTATTTATAGACAACCAGTTGATGAGCCGCTGCAAACAGGATTAAAAGCAGTTGATGCAATGATTCCTATTGGAAGAGGACAAAGAGAGTTAATTATTGGCGACAGACAAACAGGAAAAACAGCAGTCGCGATTGATACCATAATAAATCAAAAGGAGTTTTATGAAAAAGGAGAGCCTGTTTTTTGTATCTATGTTGCTGTTGGACAAAAAGCATCAACAGTAGCTGCATTAGCAGATGCTTTAGATAAAGCAGGAGCTTTAGATTACACAGTTATTGTTTCTGCTAACGCCTCAGATCCTGCCCCAATGCAATTTTATGCGCCACTTGTAGGGGCTTCTGTTGGTGAGTATTTCAGAGATACAGGAAGGCCGGCCCTAATTATTTTTGACGATTTGTCTAAGCAGGCTGTTGCATATAGAGAGGTTTCATTATTATTAAGAAGACCTCCGGGTAGAGAAGCTTATCCAGGTGACGTTTTTTATTTGCATTCAAGACTTTTAGAAAGGGCTGCTAAAATTATAAGCGATGACAAAATAGCTTCTCAAATGAACGATTTACCAGAATCACTTAAAAATAAAGTAAAAGGGGGGGGGTCTTTAACAGCATTACCAATTATTGAAACTCAGGCAGGTGACGTTTCTGCTTACATACCAACAAATGTTATATCAATTACTGATGGCCAAATATTTTTAGAGTCTAATCTGTTTTTATCAGGAGTTAGACCTGCAATTAATGTAGGAATTTCTGTTTCTAGAGTTGGGGGCGCAGCTCAGATAAAATCTATGAAAAAAATATCAGGAACACTTAAGCTTGATCAAGCACAATATAGAGAACTTGAAGCGTTTGCTAAGTTTGGATCTGACTTAGATGCCGCAACTACTGCGGTAATTGAAAAAGGAAAACGAAACGTAGAAATATTAAAGCAAGGACAATACTCTCCTTTAAGAGTTGAAGAGCAGGCTGCTATTATCTATTGTGGCACAAATGGCCTTCTAATGGATGTTCCTGTAGACAAGATTAAGGAGTTTGAAACAGACTATATAGCGTTTTTACATTCAAAACACCAGAGCGTTCTTGATGACCTGGCTTCTGGAAAATTAACTAATGAAATTACATCAACATTATCATCGGTGGCTGCTGAATTATCAAAAAAGTATAAAAAAGATTAAATAAAATGCCAAACCTCAAAGAGATTAGATCAAGAATAACGTCTGTTGGCTCTACTATGCAGATCACATCAGCCATGAAAATGGTGTCAGCGGCAAAGCTTAAAAGAGCTCAAGACGCAATTACTCAAATGAGACCTTATTCAAATAAACTTACAGACCTTCTGCAAAGTCTTAGTTCGAGTCTTGATGGTTCTGAAAACAATCAATATTCTGATTCTAGAGACGTTAAAAAACTTTTAATAGTTTCTATTACTTCTAACAGAGGGTTGTGTGGTGGTTTTAACTCATATATTATTAAAAGTGTTAAAAGCCTAATTGAAAAGCAAGATAAGAATACAGATGTTGAAATATTATCAATCGGAAAAAAATCTTCAGAACATTTTACTAAAAATGGTTATAAAATGCTTTCTGTTCACGATGATGTTTATAATAATTTAACATTTGAAAACATATCAAAAATTGCTGAAACAATAACAAAGAAGTTTATTTTAAAAGAATTTGACAGGGTAGTTTTGGTATATAATCAGTTTAAAAATGCTGCAACACAAATAATAATGAACGAAAACTATTTGCCAATAGAAAATACAGCTGACGAAAAAACACAAACAGTAGACTATATTTTTGAACCTAATCAAAATGAAATTGTAAAAGAGTTAATACCTAAATCATTAAAAACACAGCTCTTCAAAGCGATTCTTGATTCTCATGCTGCAGAACATGGCGCAAGAATGACGGCTATGCATAAAGCCACAGATAATGCTGCAGAATTAAAGAAAGAGTTGACCCTGACATATAATAAGGCAAGACAGGCTGCTATTACAGGTGAAATATTAGAGATAGTTGGCGGGGCCGAGGCTCTTAATAATTAAAAAACAAGAGAATACTCTTTAGATTTAAAAAAACTTACACCACAAAAAGTTACTATGGACTATAGCAATATAAAAATAGAGATAAAAAATAAAATCTGCTATTTGACAATTAATAGGCCTCAGAATTTAAACTCCTTAAACATAAAGTTAATAGACGAATTAAGTTTAGCTCTTAAAAATATTAATGATGATAAATCAATACGTTGTTTAATTATTACAGGAGCAGGTGACAAAGCATTTGTTGCTGGTGCCGATATTAAGGAATTTATGAGTTTTGATCAAAAAGAAGGTGAACAACTTTCAAGATTAGGTCAAGAAAAAGTTTTTGATTTGTTGGAAAACCTATCAAAACCAGCTATAGCTGCAATTAATGGATTTGCTTTAGGCGGAGGATTGGAATTGGCAATGGCTTGCCATATAAGAATTTCTTCCACTACAGCTAAGTTAGGACTTCCGGAAGTTTCTTTAGGAGTAATACCCGGTTATGGAGGCACTCAAAGATTAGCAAAATTAGTCGGAGCTGGAAAAGCATATGAAATAATACTAACTGCAGACATGATTACCGCTGATGAAGCAAGGGAAATAGGATTAATAAACCATGTGTGTATTCCTGAAGAATTAATGAATAAGGCTACAATTATGGCAAATCGAATTATTAGAAATTCGCCTTGTGCAATTGACAAGACAATAAAAGCGGTTAATAAAGGTTTATATAATAACCTAGAAGGTTATGAGGAAGAAAAAAAGTTGTTTGGAAGTTGTTTTAAATCAAATGATTTTAATGAGGGTGTTAGAGCTTTTATTGAAAAAAGAAAACCAAATTTTTAATTGAACCCATTTAAAAAATTATTAAGTCAAACTGCAATTTACGGCTTAAGCAGCGTAATAGGCAGATTGCTTAATTATTTGTTAGTACCACTATATACAAGATTTTTTGTTCCTGAAGATTACGGTGTAATTACGGAAATGTATGCATATGTTGCTTTTTTTCTAGTCTTGCTAACCTACGGAATGGAAACAACATTTTTTAGGTTTTCAAGCAAAAATGAGAATAAAAACGTCTATAGTACTGCCCTTATTTCTGTACTTACAACAGCATTATTATTTCTTTTTTTTATAAACTTCAATACCGAATCAATTGCTAAAGCAATTGGTTATATTGGTTCAGAAAAGCTTATTATTTGGCTTTCATTTATAATAGCGTTAGATGTTATTTCTGCAATACCTTTTGCCCGATTAAGAAATCAAAACAAAGCTGCTCAATTTTCCACAATTAAACTTATAAATATTTTAGTAAATATTGCGCTTAACATATATTTTGTGATAATAATGGAATATAGTTTTGAATATGTTTTTATTGCAAATCTAATATCATCTACAATTACACTTTTTTTACTTACACCTCAATTAGTATACATTAAATGGGTTTTTGATGCAAAGTTGTATAGAAAAATGATCAAATATTCCTTTCCGCTACTATTTGCAGGATTGGCAGGAATGACAAATGAAGCTATTGATAGAATTTTACTTAAATTTTATATTTCTGATACAAATGTTGCTATGTCAGAATTAGGAATATATGGGGCTTTTTATAAGCTTTCCATTATAATGACCCTATTTATTCAAACATTTAGATATGCCGCGGAGCCCTTTTTTTTCTCTCAATCTAAATCAAAAAACAATGTAAAGATTTATGCTCAAGTATTAAATTATTTTGTCATTACAACAGCAACAATTTTTTTATTTGTAACAATATATTTTGATGTTGCGATTAATTTTGTTGGAGAAGATTTTCGTGATGAAAGAGGTTTTTTAGTGGTTTCAATTTTATTGCTATCCAATATGTTTTTAGGCATATATTATAACTTATCAATATGGTATAAGTTAATCGATAAAACCTATTATGGCGCATTATTGTCATTTTTTGGTGCAGTTATTACCATACTTCTTAATATCTATTTAATACCAAAGATTAGTTTTGTTGGTTCTGCTTGGGCAACATTGATTTGTTATTTTTTAATGGTTCTAGCATCATTATTATTATCAAAAAAACAATTTCCAATACCTTATAATATTAAACGAATTACTTTTTATGTTTTGTCTATGCTTGTTATATATTTTATAGTTTTGGTTACTAATTTTCACATATTAGTTGATACAATATGGATAATGCTATTTCTACTTGTTGCTTTTATTATAGAAAAACCTAAAAAAAGTATTAATTTCGAATAAATTAAAATGAAAATAAAAATTATAAATAAATCACAACATTGCCACCCAGATTATGCCACACCCTTATCGGCAGGAGTTGATTTACGTGCTAATTTGAAAAGGAAAATATCTTTACAGCCACTTGAAAGAAAGCTTATAAAAACAGGTATTCATTTAGAGCTCCCAAAAGGGTATGAGGCGCAGATTAGAGCCAGAAGCGGACTAGCTTATAAAAACGGCATTACAGTTTTAAATTCTCCAGGAACAATTGATGCCGACTATAGGGGAGAAATATCAGTTTTGCTTGTAAATTTGTCAAATCAGGAATTTGTTATAAATGATGGAGATAGAATTGCACAAATGGTGATAGCAAAACATGAAACAGCAGAATGGGAATTGGTGAAAGACTTAAACGAATCTGCAAGAGGTGAAGGTGGGTTCGGCAGTACTGGAGTTTAAAGAAAATTTTAAATATGAAAATAATTGTACCAATGGCAGGAAGAGGGTCTAGATTAAGACCACATACATTAATTACACCAAAGCCATTAGTTTGTGTTGCTGGCAAGCCGATTGTTCAGCATCTTGTTGAAGAGATAGTAAGTGTATGTAATGAAAAGGTTGAAGAGATAGCATTTATAATTGGAGATTTTGGTAGAGAAATAGAAGAGAACCTACGTAATATAGCATTAAAACTAGAAGCTAAACCCAAAATATATTATCAAACGCAACCCCTTGGCACTGCACATGCGATTTTATGTGCAAAAAACTCTTTAAAAGGAAATTGTGTTGTGGCATTTGCAGACACGTTATTTAAGGCAAAATTTAAACTTGACAAGTTAAAAGATGGTATTATTTGGGTTAGTAAAATTGACGACCCTTCATCTTTTGGGGTGGTTCAACTGGATGCCAACAATAATATCTCAGCATTTATTGAAAAACCAGAGAAATTTGTTTCAGATTTAGCAATCATTGGAATTTATTATTTTAATGATGGTGAATATTTGCGAGAGGAATTACAATATTTAATTGACAATAATATTAAAGAAAAAGGTGAGTATCAGCTCACAAATGCTCTTGAAAACATGCAAAAGAAGGGAAAAGTGTTTTCACCTGGAAGAGTACAAGAGTGGTTAGATTGTGGAAATAAAACAGCAACAGTTCATACAAATCAACGTGTTTTAGTTAATAAGGGTAGTTATATTTCCAAAAAAGCGAAACTAAAAAACTCAAAAATAATAGAGCCGTGTTATGTTTCAAGTTCCGCAAAGATTAAAAATTCTGTGATTGGACCCTATGTTTCTATTGGCCCAAATACAGAGATAGAAAATTGTAAAATAAAAAATACTATTCTGCAAGGAGATTCAACTATTTTAAACGCGAAACTCCACAACTCAATGATTGGTAGACATGTTTTTTATCATTCAAACAACACTAAACAAACAGTCAGTCTTGGTGACTATACAGAAGTCAAATAATAATGCTTAAAAGGTTAGTTATATTGTTTTTGTTTGTTGGATTAACAGCACATTCTCAAACTTCAGAAATCTCTGAAAAAAACAAATTTTTGTTCGACAACGCATTTTTTAAAGCAATGAATTTAAAAAACTTAGATGATTCTAAAGGAGCGTTAAAAGCTTTTAAAAAGTGCATTGAAATAGACCCATTAAGATCAACACCCTACTATGAAACAGCTCGGATTTATAAAAAAATAGGTGAAACTGTTTTAGCTGAAAAAAACATTAAAGAAGCTAATCGCTTATCTTCAAAAAACAAATGGTATTTGTATGAATATGCACAGATACTATTTCAAAGCAACAAATATCAAGAGGCGGCAAAACAGTATAAAAAACTTGTCAAAATGGAGCCTAAAAACCAAAAAAATTATTTTTTGTTAGCGGAGACTTATATCTATCAAAACAATCTAAAAGAGGCAGTTAAAACATATAGTTTGTGTCAAGATATTAATGGAATAGATAAAGTAGTTACAATACAAATGTATAAGATATATATGCAGTTGCTTGATAAGAAAAATGCTATAAATGTTTTAAAAAATTATTTAGATAAAAATGAATATGATATAGAGTTGTTACAAACGTTAGCTGAAACATATTTTTTATCAGATCAAAAAGAAAATGGCTTTGAGACGTTACAAAAGATATCAAAAATTAACCCTCAAAACGGCACACTACATATAACATTAGCCGACTATTATAGAGAGTCGGGTGAAAACGAAAAGTCTTATAATGAGTTGGTGCTAGCATTTAAAAGTAAAGATTTAAATGTTGAAACAAAAGCAACTGTTTTAGCATCATATTTTTCTTTAATTGAATTGAGTGAAGAAATGAAAAATCAAGCGTTCCAGCTTGCGGAAATATTAATTGATATTCATCAAGAGGAGTATATTTCATATGCTATGTATGCAGATTTACTCTATGCTGACAAACAATACCAAAAAGCAAAAGAACAATATTTTTTGTCGTTGGAGATAAAAAAGTCTAATCAGGAAATCTGGGCTCAAATTCTGTTTATCCAAGCTGATCAAAGAAAATATTTAGAATTACAAAAAACCAGCAGCGAAGCATTGACGTTTTTTCCTATGAACCCGCTTTTTTATTATTTTAATGGTTTGTCAAACAAATGGTTTAAAAACTATCATCAAGCAATTGAGTCTTTAACTACAGGAGTAGATTTTGTTATAGATAATGATTTATTACTATTAGAGTATTACTCGTCTTTAGGAGACATATATAACGAAATAAAAGACTATGGTGAATCAGATAATTATTTTGAACAAGCATTAAAAATAGACTCCAACAACGTAATAGTATTAAATAATTATGCATATTACTTATCATTAAGAGGAGAAAAGTTAGAAAAAGCAAAAAAAATGTCTTATCGAGCAAATTTATTAGAAGCTAACAACGGCACATACCAAGATACATATGCTTGGGTTTTATATCAACAAAAAAATTATCCTGAAGCAAAAGAGTGGATAAATAAAGCAATCGAAAATGATGGACATAAAAGTGCAGTAATTTTAGAACATTATGGAGATATTTTATATAAACTGGGCGAGATTAAAAACGCTGTAGATCAGTGGAGAAAAGCATTAACTTTAGATCCTGAATCTGACAGCTTAAAACAAAAGATCAAAGACGAAAAAATATATGAATAGCAAGCTATTTATTGTTGGTGCCGTTTTTTTAATTTTAAATTCCTGTCAAGTTATTAGTTTGAAAAATAATTCTAAAAATAAATTTTTAGAAAACAAAAATCATTCCTTAACAGATGTTTTTTCAAAAAAGATTTTTGCAAAAGGAAAAATTAAAATTAATATCAGAGATCGTCAACAAAGCTTAAATATCAATATAAAAACAAGCAAAGACAGTATTATAATATTCTCTGCATTGCTGCCTATTGGAATAGAGGTTTTTAGAGGTCAAATAACAAATGACAGCATATACTTAGTTGATAGAGTAAATAAAAAATATCAAATAGTTTCACTTAATTCACCAAATATAATTGGCATTTCAAAATTTAAAATTAAAGATCTAATAAATACTTTATTTGCAGTAGATGAAATTACATCACGAAAAAAAGAAAAAATAAAAGAATACCAACCAAATACAGGTAAAAAAAACATTGTGTATAAGAAAATATTTGGACAACAACTAGCCAAAATTAGTTATAGTAATTATAAATATGTAGAAAAAATAAATATCCCATTTAGTTTAATTATTAGCACCGAAAATAATGAGATTAACTTAAATTATACTCAGGTTGTTTTTTTAGATAAACTTAAAATTAATAAATTTAAAATTCCAGAGGGCTATGAAAAATAACGTAATATACTTAGCATTTTTTGTAATTTATTTTTTTTCTATAAATTCTTATTCTCAATCAACTGAAAACTTAAAGCAAAAAAAATTAATTATTGAAAAAGAAATTTCCTATACAAATCAACTGCTCGAAAAGGTTGAAAAAGATAAAAAAAAATCGGTTAATTACTTAAAAGTATTACAAAAGCAAATAAGAAATCAAAACAATTTGCTAACTACTTTAGACAAAGAGTTCAAGCTAATTGAGAGGCAAATTACAAAAATCAAAGAAAAAATATTTATTACGAAAACCGATATTGAAAATGAAGAAAAGAAACTAAAGAGGCTGAAGGAAGAATATGCAAAAATGATTTACAATATGTATGTAAATAAAGCCGGCAGAACCGATTTGATTTTTATTGTTTCATCTGAAAGTTTCAACCAGGCATACAAGAGATTAGCCTATTTAAAGCAATACACAACATTTAGAAAAAATCAAACATTAAAAATTCAGGAGACCAAAGGTGTTTTAAAACTAAAAGGAGAAAGTTTATTAAAAGAAGAGGCCTCTCTTTTTAATGCTTCGGTTGATAAAAATAAGGTTATAATATCTAAAACCGAAGAATTAAAATTACTAAATAAAATACAAACTGAAAAAAAAGAAATTTCAAAAGAATTAATTAAATCCGAAAAAAAGATTAAGAAAGAACTTAAAGAAAAAGAAAAATTAATGGAACTTCTTGACGAACAAATCCGACGCGTAATAGAAGAAGAGATAAAAAAATTAAGATTGGAAGGCAAAGACAGGGCTTACGCCTTAACTCCTGAAGCAAAAATACTTTCAAACGAATTTGTTTCAAATAGAGGAAATTTACCCTGGCCTCTTTCAACGGGAATAATTGTTAACTATTTTGGGAAGCAAAAACACGAAGTGTTTTCTGGTGTTGAAACATTTAATAATGGAATTGATATAGCAACTGATAAAGATGCAATGATTAGAGCTGTTTTTGACGGAGTTATCAGCAGAATATTTTTTATAAAAGGAGTTGGCAAAGCAATTTTGATTAATCACGGAGAATATTATACTGTTTATTCTGGTGTTAAAGATGTTTTGGTGAAAGTAAATGATAAGATTTTAGCCAAAGAAAAGATTGGGGTTGTTGAGACAAAGTATCCCGAAGAGAAAACAGAACTACATTTTGAAATATGGAAAAACTATGAAAAAATGGATCCATCAAAATGGTTATATAACGCAGATTAAAACAAAATAGTTAAATTTGTTAAATAAAATAAAGATCATATGAAATCAACAATATTATTTACTTTTGGAGGACCTGAAATAATACTAATAGTAATTGCATTATTACTTTTATTTGGTGGAAAAAAAATTCCAGAACTTATGCGAGGCTTAGGAAAAGGGATAAGCGAATTTAAAAAGGGAAAAAACGAAATAGAAAAAGACACTAAAGAATAAATTTTCAAGGTGAAAAATTATAGTTCATATAAGGATTTATATGTAGCCTTAAAAAGTAATAAAACGTCTTGTGTTCAGCAAACTAAATTATATCTACAAAAAATAGAAAAAAATAAAAACCTTAATGCCTTTATTCAGGTTTTTGAGAAGTCGGCATTAGATGCTTCAAAAAAAGTAGATGAAAAAATAAAAAAAGGAACACAAGGAAAACTTGCCGGTATGGTTGTTGCGATTAAAGATAATATTTGCTACAAAAACCATAAGATTTCAGCTTCATCTAAAATTTTAACCGGTTTCGAGTCACTATATAGTGCTACAGTAATTGAAAAACTTTTAAAAGCGGATGCAATAATAATTGGACGTTTAAATTGTGATGAGTTTGCCATGGGCTCTGCAAATGAAAACTCTATTTATGGTCCAGTACTCAACCCGCACAACAACAATAAGGTTGCAGGCGGATCTTCAGGCGGATCAGCAGCTGCAGTTGCTGCAGGTCTATGTTTAGTTGCCTTAGGAAGTGATACTGGAGGTTCTATTCGTCAACCCGCATCATTTTGTGGTGTTGTGGGACTAAAACCAACCTATTCAAGAGTTTCAAGACACGGTCTCATAGCCTACGCCTCTTCATTTGATCAAATTGGTCCGCTAACAAACAATATAGATGACGCGGGGTTGGTTTTAGAAGTAATTGCAGGAAAAGATGATTTTGACGCAACAGTTTCAAATAATCCAATTGGCAAATACAATGAATATAAATATAAAGATTCACCAAAAAAAATCGCATACATCGAAGAAATATTATCCCACTCCCTGTTAGATAAAGAAGTCAAAAGCCTATTTTTAAAAAAAATTGATAAGTTAAAAAAAGAAGGCCATTTTATTTCATCCATTTCATTCCCTTATTTAGATTATTTGGTTCCAACATATTATGTTTTAACAACAGCAGAAGCTTCATCAAACTTATCTAGATATGACGGGGTTAGGTACGGTCATAGGGCAGAATCAAGTTCAGATCTACAAGAAATGTATTTTAAAACTAGAACTGAAGGGTTTGGAGATGAGGTTAAAAGAAGAATTATGTTAGGAACATTTGTTTTAAGTGCAGGATATAATGATGAGTATTTTACAAAAGCACAAAAAATAAGAAGACTTATTTATGATAAAACAAAACAGATATTTAATGATTTCGACTTTTTAATATCTCCAACTAGCCCCCACACAGCATTTGATATAGGAGTTAAATACACTGATCCAATAAAAATGTATTTGGAAGATATTTTTACAGTTCAAGCGAATTTATCTGGAAATCCAGCTATTTCGGTTCCTATAGGTGTTGACAGCAAGAAATTACCTGTTGGCATGCATATAATGTCATCTCATTTTAACGAATATAATTTATTGTATTTTTCTAAAAAATTGAGCAATCAATAGTTATATGAAAAGATGGCTCATAATATGTTTTTTGATAATATCTAATATTTCTTTTGCACAAAAAAAACCATATAAAGTTGGAGAATATGCAAAATATAAAATTTCATTTGGATTATTAGATGTAGGTTATGGAGAGTTAAATATATCAAAATTGGTTTTAACAAAACACACACCATCATACTATATAACCGGAATAGGTAAAACCTCAAAATTTTTTGATATTTTTTTCAAAGTTAGAGATGTTTATGAAACATATATTGACACCAACACACTTTTGCCTGTGAAATTTTTAAGAGATGTGTACGAGGGCGGGCATATAATAAATCAAAAATACGAATTTAATCATGAAAAAAATCTAGTTTATACTCAAAAAAAACAATATAAAATTTCAAATGATAGTCAAGACATGTTGTCAGCTTTTTTCTATGCACGAACGTTCAATAAACAAAAAGTATTGTCTGACAGTGTGTTTAATATACCTATTTTTATGGATGATGAAAATTATTTTTTAGAAGTAAAATATTTATATGATGAGGTTTTAGAAACAAATTTAGGGAACATTAAATGCATGGTTTTTCAGCCAAAAATGCAAGAAGGAAGGGTTTTTGAGGATGGAGAAGATATGAAAATATGGATTTCAGACGATGAAAATAAAATGTTATTTAAAGTTGAAACAAAAATCTGGGCAGGAAAAATAAAAGCTGAACTTGAGCAGTATAAAAACAACACATACCCCATAAATAAAACCTAAACAGATGAAAAAAATATCTCTTTTGCTTGTTGTCTGTTTTTTGTTTTTTATACTATTTGTAAAAAAAGAAAAAAAAGAAAAAAAAGAAGTTTATGTGCCAAAATATGAGTATGGTATTTTGGCTGATTCGTTTAAGGTTGTTAAGGATATTGTAAAGACAAACCAAACCTTAGGTGAAATCCTATATTTTTATCATATTGATCATCCACAAATTAATAAAATTGTGAAAATTGCCAAAAGCACTTTTGATGTCAGAAGAATTAATGCAGGGCAAAACTATACACTATTATGTTCCAGAGATTCAATAGATAAAGCAAAATTTTTTATCTATGAAATAGATCCAATTAATTTTGTTGTTTTTGATTTGACAAAAGATATGTCAGTTTATCATGGACAAAAAGAGGTCGAAGTAAGATTAAAAAAAGCTAAAGGTGATATTAATACCTCTTTGTGGATTACCATGGAAAACAAAGGTCTCAGCCCAAGACTAACACATGAACTTTCAACCATCTATGCTTGGACTATAGATTTTTTTAAAATACAAAAAGGAGATGCATTTAAAGTTTACTATGAAGATAGATATATTGACAACAAATACATTGGTATAGGAAAAATAATTGCTTCTGAGTTTATTCACAACAATAAAAGTTACTTTGCATACTATTATAAAGAAAATAATGACCGAGGGGATTATTTTAATGAAAAAGGAGAAACCCTTAGAAAAGCGTTTTTAATGGCTCCTGTTGACTATAAAAGAATATCTTCAAGATATAGTAAAAATAGAAAGCACCCCGTTACAGGAAGATGGAAAGGTCATTTTGGTACAGATTATGCGGCTGCTACGGGAACTCCAATTTGGACTACTGCGGATGGTGTTGTTGTTAAGGCGTCCTATACAAGAAACAATGGGAACTATGTAAAGATTAAACATAATAGTACGTATACAACCCAATATTTACACATGTCTAAAATAAAAAATGGAATTAAAAAAAACGTTAAAGTGAAGCAAGGACAAATAATAGGTTATGTTGGTAGTACAGGATTAGCTACAGGCCCACATGTTTGTTACAGATTTTGGAAAAACGGTAGACAAGTGGATCCGTATAAACAAAAACTTCCCCCTGGAGATCCAATTAAAAAAGAAAATTATAATAATTTTATGATAGTTAAGGATAGTCTATCTAGACTTATATCGGCTCAATAAAGTTTATTTTGAAATGAAAAAGAGTATTATAATTTTATTTTTAATTTTAGCAAACACTACACATTCTAAGAACACATTTATAGAAAACAAGGGTCAATTACCATTAAATGTTATATGCAAGGCACATTTACCTTCAGGTGAACTTTATCTTGAGGAGGGGAAATTCACATATGTGTTTTATAATCAAAATCAAATTAAGGAAAGCCATAACTCTATTAGTTCAAGAGATTATATTGACGCGTATTCATACAAAGCTCATTTTCTTAATTTTAATGAAAACACAACTTTTGTTCTTGATAGCGCTAGTAAATATTATGAAAATTATTTCGTTGGAAACAAGGATAATTGGGTAAATCATGTTAGGACGTTCAAGCAATATACTCAAAAAGAAATATATGATGGTATTGATTTAGTCATGTTTTCTACAGAAAATAAATTAAAGTATGAGCTACATTTACAACCTAATGCAAACACAAAAGACATAGAGATAGAATATGAAGGACTGGAGAGTATTGACATAGTAGATGGTGATTTAATTTGTAATACATCTTTTAGTACAACCATAGAACACAAACCCTTTTCGTATCAAATTTTAGACGGTGTATTGATTGAGGTAAAATGTTTTTATAGATTAAAAAATAATATCGTCTCATTTGTTTTTCCAAATGGATATGATAAATCAAAAAAACTAATAATTGACCCGACACTTGAGTTTTCGACGTTTTCCGGCTCATTCGCTAACAACTTCGGTTATACAGCAACATATGATGATTTTGGTTTTTTGTATAGCGGAAGTACTGTTTTTGGTACTGGTTATCCGACTACTACAGGAGCTTTTCAAGTCAACTTTTCATCAGGTACAGTTGACATAGGTATTACAAAGTATGACACAACAGGAACACAAATGATATATTCAACATACTTAGGAGGTGATGCTGATGAATTACCTCACAGCATGGTAGTCAACTCTTCAAACGAACTTTTCATTTTTGGTACAACTAGCTCATTAAATTTTCCAACATCAGATGGAGCATATCAAACTAACTTTAATGGCGGCACATATTATGGAGTTGGAGGTTTGGGTGTTACTTTTAATAATGGCTCAGATATTTTTGTATCTAAACTAAGTGCAAACGGCGGGAATCTATTATCGTCTACTTACATTGGGGGAAGTGAAAATGATGGGCTAAACATTCACGTTCCAATTAATAAAAATTATGCTGATGAAGTTAGAGGTGAAATAGATATAGATAAAAATAACAATATTTACATAGCTACATGTACAAAATCCCCAGACTTCCCTGTTACAAACTCGTTTCAATCAAGTTATAATGGAGATCAAGAAGGGTGTGTTTTTAAAATGGACAATCAACTTAGCACAATTAGTTGGTCCACTTTTTTAGGTGGATCAAAACATGACGGCATATTTTCATTAGCGTTTGACAAGGAAAGTAATATTTTGGTTACAGGAGGGACTATATCTACTGACTTCCCAACTACACCAAACTCATATAAAAGCACAAAAATAGATTCAGTTTTACCAGATGCTTTTGTAACATCAATAAGTAATGATGGCAGCTCTATTATTAGCTCAACTTTTTACGGTGAACCAAATTATCATGACCAATCATATTTTATTGAACTAGACTCTGAAGAACAAGTTTATATTTATGGACAAACAAAAGCACCCGGAACTAATTTCATTTATAATGCGAATTATTATGTTGTGGATGGAGGCCAATTTATTACAGTCTTCTCAAAAGATCTTAGCACAATAAAAAAATCAACAGTATTTGGAACAGGCAGAGGTACACCTGACATCTCACCCACTGCCTTTTTAGTAGATGTTTGTGGTAACATATATATTTCAGGATGGGGTTCTGATGTCCAAGGCCCATCACCTAGCGACCCTGATCCATGGACCGCTTTATCAACATTTAATATGCCAATAACAAATAATGCTTTTCAGTCAACAACAACAGGTCACGACATATATCTTTTGGTTATAGATACAGATTTAGATAGTTTAGTATATGCTACATACTTAGGTGGAGATCAAAGTAGAGAACATGTTGATGGTGGAACATCAAGATTTGATAAAAAAGGAACTATTTATCATGCAGTTTGCGCTGGTTGTGGTGGTTATTCAGACTTCCCTATTGAACCAAATCCAGGAGCAGTTTCCACGGTAAATAACGGTATAGGAAGCGCATGTAATAGCGCTGTTTTTAAATTTGATTTTAATTTTCCAATAGTTGTTGCAAATTTTTCGACATCTCTTGTTAGTTGCAATCCAATAATTAGTTTTCAGAATGTTAGCTCAACAACACCATCTACTATATTTTCATGGGATTTTGGAGATGGAAATTTTTCCACGTTAAAAAGTCCGTCTCACAATTATTTATCACCAGGAGAGTATTATGTTACACTAACCGTAATAGATTCATTGGGTTGTAATTTAATTGATTCGATTACTAAAAAAATCACAATTCTGTCAAATCAGTCAGATTCATTACAACCAATAACAAAATGTTCTAATGAATCTGCACAGATAGGTGTAGCATACACTGACCCAAATTCATTATATTCATGGTATCCAAATATTGATTTGATAGGATCAAATACTCCAAACCCTATTTGTACATCACTGATTTCAAGACAGTATTATATGATTATAGAAAAAGGGGCATGTATGGATACGATATATCAAAAAGTTAACTCAACACTTGTAGAAATAAATGGTATTAATGATACGGTTATTTGCGAAAACCCTATTTTATATAACATTGAACATAATGGAGACCAGGTCATATGGTCTTCTAGTTTAAGTTTTTTAGACACATTAAGCATGAGTGAATCCATCATAATTTCAGATACTGGAGTTTATTATGTTAAATCAAAATTTAATTCTTGTTTTGATATTGAAGAGGTTAATGTAGAAGTTGGGGAGGTAGAATTACACTTATTACCGGAAATAAAATATTGCAAAGATTCTGTTTTATTAGAAGTTGATTATAGTGGCACTTCCATTATTTGGTCTTCTAATAATATTTTTTCTGATACAATTTCTACAAACCCTAATATTTATGCTGCTAGTTTAGGATATTATTATGTAAAAACAAGCTCAGGTATTTGTAGTGCAAAAGATAGTATTTTAGTTATTTCAGAGAATATAAACATTTCACTTTTTGGAAATGATATATGTTATGGAGACAGTGTATTTGTCGGGTTATCTAATTTAAACCCGTCTGTTCCAATAATAAGTTATAACTGGAACAGTACAAATTTAAATGTCGAATCAATTATAGATACACCAAGATCATCAAAATGGTATGTTGTTGAGGTCTTAAATATTGACCAATGTATTTTAAAAGACTCTATATACATTAATGTACACGATAATCCAAAGATAGATTCAATTTTCCCCTTCTCAGAATCTATTTTTTTAGGTCAACAAGTTATATTACAAGTTGCAACAAGTGATATGATATATTGGCCTTACTTTGGAACTAATGAAAAGAAACAAATCGATAACCCCACAATAAATACATGCTATGTTTTCGAAGTGTTTAATGAATACAACTGCGTTATTAAAGATACTATATGCGTTAAAGTTTTAGATGTTTTTTGTAACGAAGAATCCATAACAATACCAACGGCTTTTAGCCCTAATCAAGACGGGAAAAATGAAACATATTATATTTTAGACAATAGCAATATAATTACAAAATACAAATTAGAAATATTTAATAGATTGGGTCAAAAAGTTTTTGCAAGTACAGATAAAAACAAACACTGGAATGGGACTTACAAAGAAAATCATCTTTCCCCTCAAGTATTTGATTTTTATTTGGAAATTACATGTGTAGGAGAAAAGAAGCTGTTTAAAAAAGGAAATATAACTCTTATAAAATGAGAAGAAATCTTATTCTTATATTTCTAATAACAATATTTAATGCAACAGGACAGGATATCCATTTTTCGCAATATAAAAACTCTACTTTTTTTACAAACCCATCGTTTACGAGTTTTCAAAGTTCCGACTATAAATTTATATTGCAAAAAAGAAACCAATGGCAAGTTGTTGCAGATCCGTTCAGTACATTTATAATGTCAATCGAAGCAAAAAACGGAATAAAAAACAACTCCTATGGAATTCATTTTATGAACGACATAGCGGGTGACGCTAGATATCAAACCTCAGGATCAATTATTAATTATAGTAAATCTATAAGATATAATTCTAATACATTTTTTGCGGTTGGTTTAAGCACAGGTCTTTATCAAAGAAAAATTTCGTTTGATAATTTGATTTTTATAGAGAAAGAAAACTTTGATAATGTAAGTTTTTTTTACCCTGACATAAATTTAGGCTTTTTAAACAAAATAACTATTAATAATACTATTGATTTATATAGTGGGTTGTCTGTTTTTCACATAAATCGACCTAATCAATCGCTTTTGCAAAGCGAAAAGGAGTTATTACACACAAGAATAAATATACACACAAAAGCTAATATTTTACTACATGATAGCTGGAAAATTACTCCCCATATTTTTTTCTCAAAACAAAACGTTAATGAAGAGTTTATAATCGGATCAGATCTACACTATTTGCTATATAAAGAAAAGAATATAATTTTTGGATTTGGTACAAACTATCGTCATAAAGACGCGGTTTATTGGAACGCTAATATTAAAGTTAGTAGTTTTGAATTAATATTAAATTATGATGTAAACATCTCATCACTCAAAACAGCTTCAAACTATAATGGAGCATATGAGTTTTTACTTTCATATAAATGGAATAGAAAAGAAGAACCTAAACAGATAATCAATATTAAACAAAAAAAATGTCCAAAATATTTGTAACCATTTTAGTTTTTTTAACACAAATTAATAGTATTATGTCACAAGAAATATTCATTAAGATGTTATCTGAAAAAACAAATACGAAGTTAGGTTCAGAGTTTAATTTTGCAACTACAGATGACATCAACGCGTTTTATTCATCATCATCAATTGAAAAAAACCGCTATAAAACAAGTGTGTTCAAAACAAAATATATAGACGGAAAATGGCAAACAGGAAAACGAGTTACTATTGATGGTTTTTATAATGTAGGGAATATTTCTTGTGATTCGACAAGATGTTATTTTAGTGCATGCGATACACTAAACAATTGTAAAATATTTTATTATAATATAAATGATCAAAATGTCTATATTGATGTAGGAGAGTTAATAAACTCTCCAAATACAAGTAACACTCAACCACACATTACAACCCACAAAAATCAAAAAGTATTATATTTTGTTTCTAATCGTATTGGGGGAATTGGTGGATTAGATATATGGGTCAGTATCTTAGGAAGAAATGGTGATTTTGGATCTCCTCTAAATTTAGGAGAAAAAATAAATTCATTTGCAGATGATGTAACTCCTTATTATAATATATGGACTGAAGAAATTTATTTTTCAACTAATAAAGAAGATAAAGTTTTTAATATCCATAAGTCTTCGGGAATAATAAATAAATGGGAAGAGCCAACAAAAGAAAAAAATCTTAATTCAAAAGCAGATGATTTATATGTATATTTTGTAAATAAAAATAAGGGTTATTTTTCTTCAAACAGAGGAGACACATCTTGTTGTATGAATAATTATTCTTTTAGTTTTAAATTACCTAAAGAAACAGCTGTAGACATACCTTCTCCGCTTAATTTCTTGCCGCTAAATCTATACTTCCATAACGATGAACCTGACCCAGGAACCATAAAGAAAACAACCAAAAAGACATATGAACAGACATATATTACATATTTTCAAAAAGAAGACTTATATAGTGAACAAAGCGAAAATAACAATAGTGTAATAAATTTTTTTCATGATAGTATTAAGGGTAATTACAATAGACTTAATAATGTTTTAGATCAAATTTATACGCGGTTAATAAAAGGACATCAAATAGCACTACATATTAAGGGCTACGCATCTCCTTTATATAATTCAGATTACAATATAAATTTATCTTCTAGAAGAATTAGTAGCCTAATTAATTACATAAACGAATATAAATCAAACATTTTTAAACAATATATTTATGATAAAAAATTAAAGTTTGTCATCATTCCATATGGAGAGAGCAAGTCATCAGGGAATACAAGTGCTGATCCAAAAAACAAAAAACTATCAGTATATAGTTTGGAGGCAATGTTAGAAAGAAAAATTCAGATTATCGATGTAATAATTGATGACTGATTTAATAGCAGAAAAATTTGCGTACAAAAACCTATTATCAGACCAAGTATAAGTTGTGGTATGGTGTGGGCGTCTTCATTATATCTAGAGAACGTAATAATTACTGCAAAAAAAAGAGCAACAAAAATCAAAAACAGACTGTTTTCTATTAAAAAATTGCTTGACACAAATACTGCTAACATGTTTCCAGCAGCCAATGTATGTAGGCTAATTTTCCAGAAAAATGAAATTACTAATGCAAAAATAGTTAGTATAATTAACCCTAAAAAAAATAACTTGATAAAAGGAAAAAAATTTAGGCAGGAGTTATTAAATATACCACCAACAATCAGATATATTCCGTTCATTATTAACGGAAATATTCGATCTTTATTCTCATTCATCTCAAAAGACTCTATAAGTTTCAGTTTAACTAAAACAATACTTGTTAGAATAGGTAAAATAGTACAGACAAGAACAAATAGTATATAAAGTGATTTTATACAAAAATTATCAGAACTCGAATTTAGTAATATTGGTGTAAAATTAAATAGAGTAAGCAATATAATAAGTGGAATAAAAACAGGGTGAAAAACATACGAAATAAATTTAGAAAAGTTCATTATAATTTTTTTCTAAGTCTAGAAACTGGTATTTTAAGTGATTCACGATATTTTGCCGTTGTTCTTCTAGCAATGTGGTACTCTTCTTTTCCTAAAAGATCAGCTAGTTCATCATCAGTAAAAGGTTTAGATTTGTTTTCATTGTTTATAAGCTCCAACAGTTTTGTTTTTATTTCTTTAGTAGAGATAATTTCACCATTATCTTTCCTGTAGGCTTCTGAAAATAATTCTTTAATTTTAAATGTTCCAAAATGTGTTTCTATATATTTAGAGTTACTAGCTCTTGAAATTGTTGAAATATCTACACCAACATTCTGTGCTATATCTGAAAGTTTCATTGGTTTTAAATCTTTTTCAGCCCCAGAAGCAAAATATTTTATTTGATATTCTACTATAGATGTTACTATTTTTAATAATGTGCTTTCTCTTTTGATTAATGCATCTTTAAACCACTTTGCCCTCTCAATTTTTTCAGATAGAAAATTAGATGTATTTTTATCTTTTGTGTTTTTTAATAAATCAATATAATATTTACTTATCCTAATACCGTTGTCTTTTAGTTTTGTTGCAGAAATTACAGGAACCTCATTTTTAATTGTAACATTGAAATCTGAAGTTATATATTCAATCGACATATTTGGATTTTTAGAAAATCCAGCACTTGGTATTGGATTCAAAGACTCTATTATTTTGTAAATCGCCTTTAAATTATTTTCGTTAATTTTATATTCAGAAATTAAAAAATCAAAGTTTTTGTTTACGAAGTATTTGTAGTGTTTTTCAAGTATATTAAAAGCTACTTTTTCATCAGGAAAATTTTTTTCTAATTGAAGCAACAAGCAATGATTTAAATTTCTTGCGCCTACTCCAACCGGCTCAAGAGACTGAAGTGTTTCAAGACAAATCTCCAGTTTTTTCTCATCTACATTTATATTTTCTTGAGTTAATAAGTCATTAGAAATTGTATATAAATCAGATGATAGAAAGCCGTAACTATCCAAGCTATTTATTAAATAATTTATCAAAAATGTTTTTTTATCGTCTAATTCTAAATTAATCAATTGCTCGGTTAAATAGTTCGCCAAAGTTTCTTTTTTATCTTCAATCTGAATAAGATTAAAATCATTTTTAGTATTGTGAAAATTAGATGATCCAGTGTTATTTTCAACAAAAACATCTTCTTCATTCTCTTCAGATTCTTCTAAAGTTGGATTATCTTCTAACTCTTCTTGAATTCGTTCTTGTAATGATGTAATGGGGATTTGCAATAAATTTAAGAACTGAATTTGTTTAGTGCTTATATTTTGACCAAGTTTTTGCTGTAATTTTTGTTTACCCATTGTTAAAACTCAGCATTTTTTGGTGTTCTTGGAAAAGGGATAACATCTCGTATATTTTTCATGCCAGTCACAAACATTACTAAACGTTCAAACCCTAAACCAAAACCACTATGCTCACATGTTCCAAATTTTCTTGTATCTAAATACCACCATAGGTGTTTTTCATCTATATTCATTTCCTTCATTCTTTTTTGTAAAATATTTAAACGCTCCTCTCTTTGAGAACCTCCAACTATTTCTCCTATATCAGGAAATAATATATCCATTGCCCTAACTGTTTTCTTATCTTCATTCATTCGCATGTAAAATGCTTTTATTTCTTTAGGATAATCAGTAATTACAACAGGTTTTTTAAATACTTTTTCAACTAAATACCTTTCGTGTTCTGACTGTAAATCATCTCCAAAACCGTTTATTTGAAAACTAAATTTCTTCTTTTTGTTTGCGTTAGAATTTAGTAAAATTTTAATAGCCTCAGTATAACTTAATCTTTTGAATTCATTTTCAACTACAAACTTTAATCTTTCTAGTAAGGATGATTCTGAACGAAGTTCTTTTTTTAGTTGTGACTCTTCACTTTTTAATCTTGTATCCAAAAACTCTAAATCTAAATTGTTATTTTTCAAGCAATAGTTTATACAGTATTTAAGCATCTTTTCAGCTAAATCGATATTTTCATTTAAATCTGAAAATGCAACTTCTGGTTCAATCATCCAGAACTCTGCTAAATGTCTAGAAGTATTTGAGTTTTCTGCCCTAAAAGTAGGTCCAAAAGTGTATACTTTTCCAAGTCCTAGCGCGCCTAGTTCAGCTTCTAACTGCCCAGAAACCGTCAAACTAGTTTTTTGACCAAAAAAATCTTTAGAGTAATCAACTTGCCCCTTCTCATCTAATGGAATGTTTTTTAAATCATAATTTGTAACCTTAAACATTTCTCCAGCCCCTTCTGCATCAGCGCTTGTTATAATAGGAGTATGTAGACTTACGAACCCGTTTTTATTAAAAAAGTCATGAATAGCAAATGTTAACGAGTGTCTTATTCTGAACACAGCAGAAAACGTGTTAGTTTTAAACCGTAAGTGTGCATTTTCTCTTAAAAACTCTAAGCTATGTTTTTTTGGTTGTAAGGGATATTTATCAGCATCTGCTTTTCCAAGAACTACTATTTTATCAGCAAGAACTTCTACAGATTGCTTGCTTCCTGCTGAAGGTTTTAACAATCCACTTACAGATATACATGATCCAGTTGTTATTTGTTTTATTATTTCTTCCTTTATTGATTTACTTTCGCAAACTATTTGAATGTTTTCAATTGTTGATCCGTCATTAAGAGATATAAAAAAAACATTCTTACTTCCCCTTCTGTTTTTCACCCAACCATTAACGATAACACTTTTATCAGTGATTTTTTTTTGATTGTTTAATATGTCGTAAATGTTCATACTTAAATTTTTATTTTTTAATGGATATTAAGTTTGTATTAGTATAGAAATTTAAGAAACAGGATATTTTTTTAAAAGGCTACATGCTGCTTTTATTATAGCATCTTCATCATAAAAACACTCTGCATAGAGCTCTTTTTGTGTCCCGTGTGACACAAACTTGTCAGGAATTCCTAATATTTTAACATTAGCACTATAGTTGTTTTTTGCCATAAATTCTAATACTGCACTTCCGAACCCACCCTGCACGCATCCATCTTCAATAGTTAAAATTTTATCAAAGTTCTTAAAAATTTTGTGGAGCAAAGCTTCGTCAATCGGCTTCACAAATATCATGTTATAGTGCGCAGCACTTACCCCAATTTCTTTAAATTTCTTTTGCGCATTAATTACAAAATTTCCAGGATGACCAATTGACAAAATAGCTAAGTCTTTACCTTTTTGTATTCTCTCTCCCTCTCCCACAACAATTTCTTTAAATTCTTTTTTCCAGTCAACAATAACACCCTGTCCTCTTGGGTATCTTATTGAAAAAGGTCCTTGATTTGGTTTTTGAGCAGTATACATCAAATTACGCAACTCAACTTCATTTAAAGGAGAAGAAACTACCATATTGGGAATGCATCTTAGGTAAGCAATATCATATACTCCATGATGTGTTGGGCCATCTGCACCAACCAACCCTCCTCTGTCTAAACAAAAAACGACATTAAGGTTTTGTATGGCAACATCATGAATTAATTGATCATAAGCTCTTTGCATAAATGTCGAATAAATATTACAAAAGGGCAGTTTATTTTGAGTTGCTATACCAGCAGAAAACGTTACCGCATGTTGTTCAGCTATACCTACATCAAAGGTTCTATTCGGCATCTTTTTCATCATTTTGTTTAAAGAACTACCAGATAGCATAGCTGGAGTTACGCCAATAATTTGCTTGTTTTTTTCGGCTAGTTCAATAATGGTTTCACCAAACACATCTTGATATTTTGGCGCTGTTTTTTCTTTATTGCCAGCTATAATTTCACCTGTTTTTTTATTAAACAATCCAGGGGCATGCCATTTGGTGCTGTCTCCTTTTTCAGCCGGCTCATAGCCCTTACCTTTTTTTGTGATACAGTGAAGTATTTTTGGACCAGGAATTTTTTTTATGTCATTTAACACTGTAACAAGATGTTCCACGTCGTGACCATTAATTGGACCAAAATATCTAAAATTTAATGATTCAAAATAATTACTTTCTCCTAGTACAGTTGATTTTACAGCACCTTCAATCTTTTGTGCAATTTTTTGTGCACTACTACCAAACTTGCTAATTTTTCCAAGAATTTTCCATAACTTGTTTTTTGCTTTATTATATGTATATGAAGTTGAGATATCTGTTAAATATTCTTTTAGAGCACCAACAGCAGGATCTATTGACATACAATTGTCGTTTAATATAACAAGTAGATTTGTTTTTTCCGCACCCGCGTGGTTCAACGCTTCAAATGCCATTCCTGCCGTCATTGCACCATCTCCAATAACAGCAATATGCTGCTTGTCGTTATCTGTATTTGCTATTGCCATTCCCAAGGCCGCCGAAATAGAAGTTGATGAATGACCAACACCAAAAGTGTCATATACACTCTCACTCCTTTTAGGAAACCCACTTAATCCCTTGTATATTCTATTACTTGGAAATAAATCTTTTCTTCCAGTTAGTATTTTATGCCCATAAGCTTGATGACCCACGTCCCAAACTAGTTGATCATAAGGGGTGTTAAAACAATAATGTAAAGCAATGGTTAATTCAACTACTCCTAAACTTGCACCAAAATGCCCCCCTTTTTTTGAAACCACATCAATTATATACTGTCTTAACTCATTACTAATTTGAGAAAGTTGATTTTTTTCAAACTTACGTAAATCATCAGGAGTATTTATTTTTTTTAGAAATTCTCCAAGGATATATTTTTCGCCATCATTCATATAGCAAAGATACTTAAAACTTTTTCAAATAAAACTTATAATTTTCTTTAACATTATATCGTTAATAATTGAACTGAAGTATATGCAATTTGCAAATTGATCTTATAGAAATTTGCAAAATGATAAATACTAGTTTTTCCTCCATATTTTTTTTGTGTTTTAATGCAATGATTTTATTTAGTGTTAATGCTTCTGATACACTTATAACAAATAAAAATGATAACTATGATTTAATTCAGAAAAGAATATTAGAATTAAATAAACAAACTCCAATGGAGTTAATGTTTAACGATCAAGTATTTGATTATATAAACAAATATTTAAGTACAGATAAAAAGTTAATTTCTAAAATGTTAGCCTATTCAGAGTATTATTTTCCAATGATAGAGGCGATATTAGACAAACATGAGCTTCCTCTTGAACTCAAATACATATCAATTGTTGAGTCCTCACTAAATCCTAAAGCAAGATCAGTTTCGGGAGCTGTTGGTTTATGGCAGTTTATGTATTTGACAGGTAAACAGTACAACTTATCGGTTAGTTCATATATAGATGAACGACAAGATCCATTCAAATCTACAGAATCTGCATGTATTTATTTCAAAAAATTATATGAGAATTTTGGTGATTGGTCTTTAGTGTTAGCAGCTTATAATGGAGGACCTGGTTATATTCAAAGAAAAATATTAGATACAGAAATTAATGATTACTGGAGCCTTCAACAACATTTACGAACTGAAACAAGAAATTATGTTCCAAAATTTATTGCCATAAACTATTTAATGAACTATTACCAAGAACATAATATTACGAAAGATGAAGTTAAGATTAGTTTTCATGAGATAGATAGCATAAAATTAAAAAACCAAGTAGATTTAAAAAGTCTAACATCTGTTACTTGCACAAGTAGAGAAGTTATAGAGCACTTAAACCCATCATATAAGCGAAGTATTTTTCCAGAATCAGCTGTTATACTTTTACCAAAAGATATTATTAATGATTTTTTACTTAACGAAGAAAGTAATTATAAGACGATATATTTGATTAATGAAAAACAGATTTTAGTTGATGAGGATAGAATATTATACAAAGTTCAAAAGGGGGATTATCTTGGTAAAATAGCAAATAAATATAATGTCAACATATACAACCTTAAAAAGTGGAACAAATTAAAAAGCACAAAAATTAAGGAAGGAGATCAAATGGTAATATTTGTAGAAAAAGAACATTTAAAAAAAATTAGTTTCGATTCTTTTAGAAAGGAAGAGTATGTAGTTAAAAAAGGAGATACTTTATGGAGTATTGCACAAAAAATTGAAGGGATCTCAGTATCAGAGATACAGGAGTTAAATAATATTAAAGAGGGTTATCTTCAGCCGGGCACGAAAATTTTAATTCCTGTTATATGAGGACATGTGTTTTTATAATAATTACATTGCTAATGTTTTCTTGTGGTAATAACAATAATATTTTACCCTCTTCAACAGGAAATAAATCAGATGTTTTGGTAGTTGCATCAGAATTGTTTTGGAACAATAATGAATCAAAAATAAAGCAGATATTTGAGCAACCCATGAGCGGCTTAAGCACAGTAGAGCCCTGCTTTAAAATAATCCATATAAATCATTTTGAATTTAAAAATATTTTTAAAAGAAACAGAAATATTTTGATTTTTGAAGAAAATATCAAAAGTTCAATTCACAAAAACAAATGGGCAAAAAATCAGTTGGTAGTTTTTTTACAAGCAAACACAAATCAAAAATCAGATTCAGAAAGATTAAATAAAACATTAAAATTTTTTGAAGCAAATGAAATAGATTTAATTAAAAATGAAATTAAAAAGAAATCAAATAAATCAATCGAGCAAGATCTGCTTAATAATTTTTCAGTTAAGACTTTTCTGCCAAATATTTACACTATAATAGAAAACCAAGAAACCTTTTTTTGGGCTACTTATAATCCTCCAAAAATCGAAGAAATACAACATATAATGTTTTTCACTGTAGACTCAAAATCTCCCAATGATAAAAAATGTTTAAATTATATAGATAGTGTCATTTCTAATAATTTATTTGGAACTAAAGAAAACACTTATGTGACAATAGAAGAATTATACGAACCAATTTGTGAAAACAATATGTGTAGAGGCTTGTGGAAGCTAGAAAACGGATTTATGGGAGGACCATTTATTATGAAAAAGTACTATATAGAAAATAAAACAGTTATTTCATTAGGTTTAATTTTTGCACCACAAAAAAATAAAAGAAACTACGTAAAAAAATTAGAGGCTATTTTATGATTAACTTCTTTTTTTGAGTGTTATCTTCAGAAGTCAACTCAATTATGTAATAACCACTTGATAAACCATCTGTAAAAATTCGATTAATAGGTTTATTAAAAGTAAATCGCTTTACCAATAAACCGGTAATAGTGTAAATGTCAACTTGATAGTTGTTTTTATTTGGGAAATTAATAATAAAAGAATCTTTAGTTGGATTTGGATATAAGGTAAAACTATCTGAGCTGTTGTTTTGAAAATTCGTATTAGTATTATTTAAACTACTTGTCCAAACCCCTCTACCATAAGTTGCTGCGCTAATCGTACCTTCTAAATTTTGAATTTCAAGTTCGCTTACAATAACATTTGGCAATCCATTCATATACGGCATCCAGTCTGTCATATCATTGTTTTTATAGTATACCCCAATATCTGTACCAATATATAAATCGCCATTAGAAAAAGGTTGGTTTACAATACAGTTTACAGGTAAGTTTGGCAAATTATTTCCGGTAATATTGGTCCAATTTTGTCCTCTGTCTAGTGATTCATATACTTTGTGAGCACTATTATATTCTGAAAAAGTAACCCAAATATGGTCTGGATTCGTTGAAGAAACAGCAATATCAGTCATATTAAAGTTTGGCAGACCTGGCTTTATGTTTTCCCAAGAATTTCCTCCATTTGTTGTAACCTTAAGCCTACTGTATGTACCCGCATAGATATAATCTTGATTGGATGGTGCTAAGCCAATAAACCTTACAGATTGCCCCCCACTTACATTATATGATATTGAATCCCAAGAGTTGATACTACCCGAAATATCTCCGCCTAAAAAGGAACGATAAATTTCATCATATCCAGCTACAATTAAAAGAGGATTGTTTGGGTGAATTTCATATGGTGTAACCCAACCTCCCTCGTAATTTACAGGTTTAATATTGTCCCAATCAGCCCCACCATTATAAGATTTTCTCATGCCTCCATATTGAAATTCTGCATAAATAATATTATCGTCATATGGGTCAATAGCGCACTCCATGCCGTCGCCACCCATTATAGCATCCCAAACATTATTAGTCAACATTTCTGTGCCATTGTCTTGAGCACCGGCTACAATTTTGTTTTCGTTTGATTGAGAGACTCCTAATTTATAAAATTGTGAAATTTCTAATCCATCACTGATGTCAAGCCATCTATTTAAATCATTTCTCCATTTATAAATACCACCATCATTTCCAGCATATATGGCATTGTTTAGTGGATTAAATTCAAGCGCATGCTGATCTACATGCATATATGAATAATTTGACCCATTTCCGCTACTGGCATTAATATCCCAATTTTGTCCACCATCATTAGATTCCCACAAATTAATACCTCCTACATAAATATGGTTTTCGTCACTTGAAGAAACCCCTAAACTCAAATCATACCAAGATTGACCTCCGGTTGATGTGCCGTCTGTACTTCTTCCCAATATATTTGGAGAATTAGATTGTAGATTCCATGTAGTTCCCGAGTCTATTGATTTATAAATCCCATGATAGCTATCGTCAGTAGCAGAAAAAAGAGCATAAACGACACTTGGATTTGAAATTGTAACTGCTAGAAGTGGTCTATCTTTCCCTGATGTCGCCATTCCTGAATTACTTAGTTGCCAAGTTGCTCCACCATCAACAGACCGATAAATATTTGAGCCACCATTAGATTGCTTAGCAGCGTATATAATTTCTGGTGAAAAGGGTTTAAATTCAATATCGCGCCACCTGCCAGTTATACCAACAACTGCCCAACTTGCACCCGCATCTGAACTTACCATAATATTATTATTTGTAGCTACAAAAAGACTATCTGTGTATCTTGGGTTTATAATTATTTTGTTTATTCTGTATTCCTGTAAAATATTATAACTTAGCCCTGTTGTATCCCAACTATTACCTCCGTCGATGGATTTCAGTATACCAATACTGTAAGTATCGGATCCATTTGCATCTCCTGTGACAACATACATTATTTGTGAATTATTTGGGTTGATTGCAATATGGGATATTCCAATAACAGGAAGGTTATCGGTGTTTGTACTCCAGCTATTTCCTCCATCATCACTTTTCCATATACCACCCGACGGAGAACCTATCCAAATTTTATTTGTATCAACTGGATCAAACGCAATACAGTTAACTCTACCATTTCCTCTTTTTTTGCCGTTAGAGAGAATAATAGGCGTATTAATCGGACCTTTAGCAATCCAATTGGATGCGTTGTTAGAAACATTATGTTTTCTTTTTTCTTTTAACCATTCTTTATAAAGCTGATCGTGTTTAAATTCAGAATTACTTGTTTTTCTCTGCATTATAAAATCCATGTTCCTGGCATATGGTTTATGACCAACAGCATTGGGATATGTTTTTCTATATTTTTTAAAAGCTTCAAATTTTTCTTCAATGCTCGCGTTAGGGTTTTCAATCAGTAAACTTTTTTCCCATACCTGGGACCTTATCGTAAAAGACAAAAGAATACTAAAGGATAATAAAAATATTTTTCTCATATATTAAAAGTATGTATGCAAAGATACGGTAAAATTTCTTCCGCTTGATGACAACCCTGACCCAAATAACTTATAATGTGCATCTAATATATTTTTAACTCCAAAGGAAAAAGATAGCGACTCGTCTATTTTTGTTGTATAGGTTGTGTTAAGAGTAAACCATGATGGATTTCCTTCATTTGTAGCCTCCTCAATATTATCAACGCCAGCATTATCGTAATCTTCAAATTTTTTAAGTTCTTTTTTAGATGTAGGCCTAAAAAGTATAATTACAATTAGTAAAGTCAAACAAATGAGTATAATTGTTTTCATTTTAAGAATTTAATACAAAATTTTAGAATTTAACTGCGACTTAAAATCAATTCGTTAAAATGTGTAATTTTAAGGTTAT
>Ga0208130_1000212_pt1 | contig 31437 bp, 35 predicted proteins | sample ETNtaG_31_FD_185771 | JGI IMG/M metagenome (GOLD analysis project Ga0208130, IMG submission 185771) | Marine microbial and viral communities from oxygen minimum zone, Eastern Pacific Ocean - ETNP201310SV78 (SPAdes) (version 2) | ecosystem: Environmental > Aquatic > Marine > Oceanic ... | reverse complement strand
GGATGACCTGAAAAGCCATCTGTTAAACCACAATCGTACTGCTCACCAATAATCCACTCAAGAATTCGTTCAGGCCGGTCAGGCTCCAGTGAAACTGTGACTCGAGGCCGATCCTTCAAAAAACTTACTAATACAGATGGTAAATGGCTTGTGGCAAACCCGGGAAGACAGGCGATACGTAGATGACCAACAGTACGTTCAGTAAGATCCCGGCGCAAATCTTCAAGATGCTCCAAACTATCAATTAAACGCCTAACTTCAGCTAATAGATAACGAGAATCACTTGTAGGCTCCAAAATTCCACGTCGACGCTGGAAAACCTCAAAACCAACCGTATTTGAGAAATCAGATACCAATCTACTTACAGCTGGCTGTGATATCCCTAATTGATTTGCGGCTTTTGTCATGCTGCCAGTTTCTGCAACTGCACGAAAGGCCTCTAACTGTCTTATCTTAAATTTCAATGGCTTATCCTTAAATTTACCATCCGCACACTAGATTTTTCAAATGTTTGCCAAGTAAAGTATACCATAAGTTATAATATAATGTTATATTTTCATTAAAAAAAATTCACTTGCATTATTATTTGTATTCATGGACTGTTTTATCTCGTGAAGAAACATTTATTTGGGAGGAAGAAATGAAGGCTCCAAAAACTATATTTTCAGCAGCTGTTGCATTAGCCATGTCAGCAGGCGCTGTGGTAGCCAAAACTGAAGTACACTGGTGGCATGCTATGGGGGGCACGAATGGAGAGCGTGTTGACAAAATAGCCGCTGACTTCAATGCAAGCCAGAGTGATTACGAAATTATACCTACATATAAAGGTAACTACACCGAAACAATGACTGCAGCTATTGCAGCATTCCGCGCAAAAGAACACCCACATTTGGTGCAGGTTTTTGAAGTCGGAACAGCTACAATGATGGCTGCTAAAGGCGCGGTGTATCCAGTTGAAGAAATGATGAAAGATTCAGGCGAACCATTTGATGGCTCTGCATACTTACCAGCTGTTGTTTCGTATTACCAAACTTCTGATGGTGAACTACTATCTATGCCATTCAATAGTTCGACTCCAGTTTTATGGTATAACGCTGATGCACTAAAAGCTGCTGGCGCTTCAGTTCCTACCACTTGGGATGAAGTAGAAGCCGCTGCTAAAGCTTTAGTCGCTAATGGTATGGATTGTGGCTATTCTTTTGGATGGCAAAGCTGGGTAATGATTGAAAACTTTTCAGCCTGGCATGATATCCAAATGGGCACCAAAGAAAATGGTTTCACTGGATTTGATACGGAATTCACCTTTAACAATGACCAAGTTGCAAACCGTCTTCAAGCTATTGCAGATAGTCAAAAAGATAAGCTTTTCAAATACGGTGGCCGTCGAGGTGACTCATTACCGATGTTTACTAACGGTGAATGTGGGATGTGGATGAATTCATCTGCCTACTACGGATCCATAGTTAAGCAGGCAGAATTTGAATTTGGTCAAACAATGCTCCCGCTAGACACTACTCTTGCTTCTGCGCCACAGAACTCAATTATCGGTGGTGCAACTTTGTGGGCTTTACAAGGACATGAAGCGGACGAATACAAAGGACTATCAAAGTTTCTGACCTTCCTATCTTCATCGGATGTGCAAGCTTGGTGGCATCAGGAAACTGGATATGTTCCGATAACATCTGCAGCTGGAGACCTATCTGAAAGCCAAGGTTTTTACAAAGAAAACCCAGGGACTGATACTGCAACTAAACAGCTGAGCCTAAATACGCCAACAGCAAACTCCCGTGGCTTAAGATTTGGTAATTTTGTTCAGATCCGAGACGTAATTAATGAAGAGCTTGAAGCTCTTTGGGCAGGCAATAAATCTGCAAAGGCTGCTTTAGATGCGGCTGTCGATCGCGGCAATAAGTTGTTGCGAAAATTCGAACGGTCTGCGAAATAAGTTAGGCTACTTACCGGTGGCCTTTAGCTATGGCCGCCGGTAAACTAATCAAGTGTAAAACCTTTTAGGGATGTCTCGATGCTAAAGCGCGTTCATTTTCCGACGTCTCCATTACCATATTTTTTGGTAGCGCCTCAGGTTGTTATCACTCTAATATTTTTTATTTGGCCTGCGAGCCAAGCTGCATATCAGTCATTCCTTCTTGAAGACGCATTTGGAATGTCAACTGAATTTGTTTGGTTTGAAAATTTTATATATTTAGCAACTGATGAGATTTATCTTGATAGCTTTGGCAGAACCATTTTTTTCTCAATTTGCGTTGCAGCTCTCTCGATGTCACTTGCGTTGATACTAGCCGGATTTGCAGATCGTGTTATTAGAGGAACAACAACTTATAGAACACTACTAATTTGGCCATATGCTGTAGCACCTGTGCTCGCTGGTGCTCTTTGGGTTTTCATGTTTAACCCCACCCTCGGTATTTTCCCCTACTTACTGGAATTTGTTGGAATTGATTGGAACCACTACCTAAATGGCTCGCAAGCAATGATGCTCGTTATTATTGCAGCAGCTTGGAAACAAATTGCTTATAATTTTCTTTTTTATTTAGCAGCAATGCAATCAATACCAAGATCGATTATTGATGCGGCAGCCATAGATGGAGCCGGCCCAATACGTCGGTTTATTGATCATATTTTCCCAATGATTTCTCCAACGACATTTTTTTTGTTAGTTATCAATGCGGTTTATGCTTTTTTTGATACTTTTGGGATTATTCATGCCGTTACTCAAGGCGGACCGGCAAACGCTACCTCTATCCTTGTGTACAAAGTATATAACGACGGCTTTGTTGGACTAGATTTAGGCGGTTCAGCAGCTCAGTCTGTCATCTTAATGTTTCTCGTAGTGTGTATGACAATAGTCCAGTTTCGCTACATAGAACGAAGGGTGGAGTACTGATGGTTCAAAATCGCCCAATTCTAGACATAATTAGCCATCTTATACTTATTTTCGGAATAATTATCGTTGCACTCCCAATTTGGATCACTTTTGTCGCCGCCACGCATGATCCAATTCGAATGACACAGGCGCCAATCCCACTTCTCCCCGGCACATATTTTTGGGAAAATTTTGTAACAACACTTTTCGGAGGGGGTTTGTCCGGCACTGAAACAACGGCTGTTTGGCGGATGTTACTAAACTCTCTTACGATGGCAATGATGATAGCGGTAGGAAAAATCGCAATTTCGCTTTTGTCCGCTTTTGCGATAGTTTATTTTAAATTCCCATTTCGGATGGGTTTTTTCTGGCTTATTTTCATAACGCTTATGCTGCCAGTCGAAGTGCGAATACTTCCAACATTTGAAGTTGTAGCAAATCTTGGAATGTTGAATAGCTATTGGGGCCTTTCAATACCTCTTATTGCATCAGCTACAGCAACGTTCATGTTCCGGCAGGTATTTCTGACGATACCAGATGAAATGCTAGAAAGTGCTAGAATAGACGGTGCAAAACCAATGCGATTTTTTTGGGATATATTAATTCCATTAAGCAGGACAAATATTGCAGCTCTTTTTGTCATCTTGTTTATCTACGGCTGGAATCAATATCTTTGGCCTCTATTGATCACTACCGACAGTGATATGACAACTATAGTGGTAAGCATAAAAAGTATGCTGGAAGCGGCGGAGCAGCAACCACAGTGGAATATAATAATGATGACAGCTCTTTTGGCGATGATCCCACCAGTATTCGTCGTCATTGCAATGCAGAAGCTCTTTGTACAGGGTCTGACGGAAACGGATAAGTAATAGGTTTATTAAAATGGCAACTATACAGCTTGAAAATCTTGTTAAAGCCTATGGAGAGGTCGAAGTACTTCATAATGTCAATGGAGAGATCAATGACGGCGAGTTAGTAGTGGTTGTTGGCCCCTCCGGATGCGGCAAATCTACACTATTGAGAATGATTGCTGGGCTTGAAACTGTGACCTCTGGAAATGTTTACATCGGCGCTCGTGTGGTCAATGATCTAGAACCGGCTGAACGCGATATAGCAATGGTTTTTCAAAATTATGCCCTCTATCCACATATGTCGGTACGGCAAAATATGGCTTATGGGCTCAAAATCCGAAGAATAAATCAACAAGAAATTGACCGTCGAGTTAATCAAGCTGCAGAGATTTTAAGTATTGAAGAATACCTCGACCGTAAGCCTAGACAACTTTCCGGGGGTCAACGGCAAAGAGTAGCCATGGGACGAGCAATTGTACGTAACCCACAGGTATTTCTTTTTGACGAACCACTATCTAACCTTGATGCTAAATTAAGAGTGCAAATGCGTCTCGAAATTAGAAAACTGCAGCAAAGGCTAAACGTTACTTCAATTTATGTCACTCATGATCAGGTTGAGGCCATGACACTTGGTGACAGGCTTATGGTTTTAAATGATGGCGTGGTAGAGCAGTTTGGCACTCCGATTGACCTATATGACAAACCAGAAACAATTTTTGTTGCTGGGTTCATCGGCAGCCCATCTATGAACTTCATCCCGGCAAGTTCTCAAAAGGGTTCTTTAATACTCGACAACGGTACAACAATTTCAAAATTTAAGGACGATCACAAAGCACTTACCGTGGGAATAAGACCTGAACATCTGGAAACAAACGAGAAGGGTCAGGTCCGCGTTTCCGTGCAGATGGTCGAACAACTCGGTGCTAATAGTTTAGTACACGGCGTTTTAGAGAAGACGAATATAGAGTTTTCAGTAAGTATCCCTGGTCACGTCACAGCAGACGCTGGATCAGTAATGGCATTCGATGTAAACCAAGAAAATATTCATATCTTTCACGCGGATACAGGGAAAAGGATTTCCCAGTGAAAGATTCTCCACACTTGCAAAACTTTCCTCAGCTAAATGCTTTTCACGGAAAGCCTGGATTTATCAGCTTGATTGGTCACCGTGGCGCTCGGGGATTAATGCCAGAAAACACGATCGAGGGTTTCGAGTACATTTTAGACAACGATATAATAGCGATCGAGTTTGACGTTTTGCTGACAAAAGACGAAATACCAGTAATTACTCATGACTTTTATTTATCAAAAGCGATAACAAGAAATTCTGAGGGTAATTGGCTTTCGAAAGATGGGCCTCGAATAAGTGATCTTACAATCTCGCAGCTTGAAATGTTTGATGTTGGCGGCGCGGATAAAAGTAGTTCTTATGGTCGTTTATATCCGGAACAAGCTTTCTTATCAGATGTTCGCATACCCAAGTTAACTGATCTACTGGATCTAGCCTGCCTCCCAAAAGGTCAAAATCTATTCTTACTTTTAGAGATCAAATCTGAACCCTCAGTCAAAAAAAGCACGGTTATTGAAAATATTGTATCTGAAATCGAAAAAAGATCTTTGTCGAGCCGTACAGTTTTGCACAGCTTTGACTGGGAGTTATTAGAAGAGTGCAGTCTTTTAGCCCCCAATATGCCAAGATCATATTTATCTCAGCTGCCCGAGAGTTCGGATGACCCATTCGATAAACCTCCTGAAGAAATTTCACCTGATTTCTCATCTTTCAACAGGTCTATACCTGAGGCCATTCAAGTTGCGGGTGGGCACTTATGGTGTCCATATTTTAAAGACGTAACTGCAGATCTTGTTGCCGAAGCACATAGCTTAGGTTTGCCGGTTTGCACTTGGACGGTAAACGAGGTTGAAGATATGCAAACTATGATCGATATCGGTGTAGATGGAATTATAACTGATTACACAGATCGCGCAAAAAAAATTTTTAAATCGCGCGGGCTGCGTTGGCAGTGACTTAGAGTGAGATTAGAGATAGTACCTTTAAACCTCCATCCAAGCGTATATCATTTTTGCTTTTTGAATTGCCTCATCTTCAGTAATAAACTGGATACTACTTTCCTCTCCAACAAAAAACCAACCTGAGGTGTCTTCAGGATCGCGGCGGTACGCTTTGAATGAGAATTTGCTATTTTCTAAAAGAATAATATCAACGCATAAAAACCCAGTTCTATCCTCAAAAGAGGACACAACTTTGTTCTTTTTATATTCAGACAAATTTACTTTCTTTTCGCTGAAGTATATTTTTCTGACGCTTTGTGAGGTTTAACAATATATCAGTTGGGGACCAGTCTCTAAGCTTGTAACCAAAAACTCATAGGCCTAGGTTCCACATCCAAATAGGTATTACAGCAAAGTGGAATAATATAATTATAAACAGCATTAAATACACCGTACGTTTTTGCGGATTGACCTTCCTTATTAGTGATAATGCCTTCTTCACCAATAAACCTCTAAATCTTTATGGCTATCATTGTTTACAGCACTGCCTGTCTGCGCCAAAGAACTTTTCCCAACATAGACCAAACGCATTTGACTATTCCCTTGAAAGCCACACTTCGTACATCTGGCCCTGCGCAGCACTTCAACTGAGGTAATGTCCTCGCCATACTCTTTCAACAAAGCGGAAACTGGAACCATGGCATTGTGACGGCACTTATCGTTTTTACATTCAATGTAAAAGTGGTGAGACTTATTTCGTTTTAACTGAATCATACCAGTATCGTATTCAGATTCGCATTAAACACCAACAGCTGACCACATATAGTGGCTCTACATTTCCATCTGCTACAAATGAGTAGGCCTAATTTGCAGCTAAGTCCTATTACTGTACTTGTTAATTGCCATTGTTTATTTACTGTAAATAATTATTGCACCATATGGAGAGCAAACATGTACGAATTAAAACCAGTTATTTGCGCCATTGTTATTTCACTAATTTTCTTTGGCTCAGTCACGGCAGAGGAAGACGCCGAAAGACGCTTGTTGGAAACTAATAAATGTGTGGAATGTGATCTTAATAATGCAGAATTAGAGGGGGCAAAGCTCAGAAAGGCAGACTTTAGTGGTGCGTATCTGTATCGGGCGAACTTAGAGTACGCTGATCTTCGTGGAGCTAACTTTACTGGTGCAGATCTGAGTAACGCAAGATTACGAGGGGCAGACCTAAGAAACGCAATCTTCAATGGTGCGATCTTGAAATACACTAACTTTGGTGATGCTGATTTAAGTGGAGCAAGTTTTGTAGATGCCAAATTAAGAGGTGCAAGGTTCGCAAATACTAAAGTAGATGGTATACAGTTTTAACTCGATTGGATATTTACATTAACAAATAGGATATTTTGCTTGCTTGAACGGAGAAAATTTTTTGCTTATGAATTTACAAAGTCTTTGCAAAGAGATCACCGCAAAAAAGAGTATCCACCTTTAGCGGTATTCAGTCAGGACGTTGTAGGCACCAAAATATTCCTGCAAGGCTTTTTTGAATTGCAAGAATTGCAATCTATAAAAGAGCACATACTACCACAGTTAAAACATAGATCTATATTCTTGGATATTGGTGCAAATGTTGGGAACCATACGGCTGCACTTGGACCATTTTTTGAAGAAGTTATTGCATTCGAACCAAACCCACGAACGGTAAAAATATTAGAAGCAAATGCAATGCTGTTCTCGAATGTTAGTGTTTGCCCTTTTGGTTTGTCGGACAAAGAGGAATGCATTCAAACTTCATATCAGGATCATAATGTGGGTGCAGCATCAGTTACTTCTGGGAACAAATACAAAAATAAAGTAGAGTTCCATTTGAAAGTGTTAGATGAGCAACTATCAACCGAACAAATGTCTGCAGTATCCTTAATAAAGTTAGACGTGGAAGGTCACGAATACGAAGCACTCAAGGGCATGTTACGCACACTTAAAGAAAGCTCACCTATAGTATTATTTGAAATCAACGTTACAGAAATAGCAAACGGCACTACAAAAGCAAAAGAGCTCTTGTACGAAAACGGATATACAAACTTTTATAGCCTAGATGACATATCCCCTTTTGCAACTTCTGCAATTCGACTTTCTAAATTACTTAATACATTTTCAGTCTTACTTTTCGGCAAAAAACTTCGTGGAAGACTGATCCCCCGAAAAGTAGAAGGAAAGCTACAAAACAAAAGTTACAAAATGATGGTCGCATCAAAATATAGCTTGCCGTTTGGTTAACTTTTATTAAGCAACAAGTTAAAGCTTGAGTTCCGCTAGTTCCAATCAACCATCGTCGCGTGCCAGCGGCATTAGTTGGACAAAATGACCGCCAGAGCGACCGCCCACGATGACCCACATATTCCACTCATCCACAGGTAACCTCAATCCAAGCTAGCATTCTGAGAAATACTTAATTCTAAAGGTTTGATAGTTGACAGTCGAGTTTCTGTGAACCTATGCTCGAAAAAGTTAAAACAATATATAGATCGTTAAATGACAGCTACTACGCTTATAAATTACTCGACGCGAGATTTTGCAAGTAAGGAAGACTTGGAACTTTATCTGGAGCGTCAAGATGCTGCGTTTTCGCCAGAAGTTACAAAACTTTTTACAGATGCAGGTATGTTGCGTAGAGTTGTAACTCGGATTTGGAATAAAAAACACACTTTTCGGGTTGGCATAGTATTTGAGTACCGTGATCAAGCCGCTTTTGAAGCCTGTAAACCTCTCCTAGAGAAACATTACCTTTCAGCCGTTGAAGGTCTGGCTACTCAAGTGTTTGGTTCACGAGGAGTGGTTCTTCACGAATTTGTCTCAGATGAGTTCCAAGGTTAAACACAATCAACTTTTGCCATATCCTACTCAATAGAATGGGCTACTAGTCCACAGGCAACCCCACCCGCTTTAATTACGAAGTTAGCAGTAAAATGTTTCCCCTGCTTGTCCCTAAAAAACAAAAGGCCCAGCGTGATTTTCGCTAAGCCTTAGATTTCAATGGTGCCCCCACACGGACTCGAACCGCGGACCTACTGATTACAAATCAGTTGCTCTACCAGCTGAGCTATAGGGGCACATCGGCGTCATTAAATAAACACTGCGAAATTAGCAAGATTAAAAATAAATTTCTTTTGAGTTTGTCTTTCTACTCCAGTCTGTTCGCCCTTGCCAGAAGGACTACAGCGCAAAGTCCTACCAAAGAAATATATATTGCAGCGGGTGCTGCATTTACCAAATCCTCAAGACTGGCTTGCTCATGTACACGAGTAGACAAAGTATTAAAGTTAAACGGCCTTAATAACAAAGTTGCCGGCAATTCCTTTACACAATCGACAAATACCAAAAGCATCGCAGACCCAAGTGAGCCTTTTATTATTGGTAAGTAAATTCTTTTTAAAATAGATACTCTATTTTTCCCCAGAGATCGTGCTGCATGCTCCAAATTTGGAGAAATTCGCCCCAGTGCTGCCTCTGTTGCTCCCTGACCAATAGCAAAAAACCTTACAATGTAAGCAAGGATTATTGCAAAGGAAGTTCCAGTAAAAATTAAACCTACATCAATTTGCGTTAAATAGAAAATCGCATCAGCAAGGGCATTGTCCAAGATTGCAAGTGGAATTAGTATACCAACACCAAGAACAGCTCCCGGTACAGCGTACCCAATTGTTGTAACTGGCATTGTAACTTTTGGTAATCTACCGTTGACCGATTTCATTCCAAAAACCATAAAAATGCTCAGAATTACTGTAACAACCGCTGCGACTGTTCCAATAAATACTGTATTGAATGTAGCATCGATTAATCCTTTATCTATAAACAAGTGAGGATTACTCATAGAATGCTCTAGTAAAATTATAAGCGGCAATGCAAAGCCCAATAAAACTGGCACCAAACAACACAAAAATACCAAAATATTTGATAAACCGCTCAACCTAATTTTCTGAACTGTCTTATGCTTCGAAGACATGTTGAAAAATTGCATTTTCCTTCTGGAAAGTTTTTCTAGGCTAACCAGCAAAATCACAATCGTTAAGACCACACAAGCAAGCTGTGCTGCACCGCCTACATTACTTGATTGCAACCAGACACTAAATATACCAGTAGTAAGTGTCTGAACAGCAAAGTAATCTACTGTCCCAAAGTCATTTACTGTCTCCATCATCACAATAGCTACCCCTGCAGCTATTGCAGGTCGAGCGAGTGGTAAGTTTATTTTGAAAAAACGCTGTGATGAAAGTGCCCCCAAGGAACGGGCCACTTCTTCAACGCTGGAGGTTTGGTCTCGGAACGCTGCTCTAGTTAACAAGTAAACATAGGGATAAAGAGATAGGCTTAATACGAAAACAGCCGCCCCAAAAGATCTAATCTCAGGAAACCAATAATCTCTGGCACTTGACCAACCAAAAACATCCCTAAGAGCTGACTGAACTGGACCTGCATACTCTAACAAGTCAACTAGAGCGTAGGCTCCAACATATCCTGGGATAGCCAACGGCATCAGTAGAGCCCATTGCAACCAACTCGACCCAATAAATCTATACCTGACTACAAACCAGGCGCTCAAAGTTCCAATTACTCCAGCAATGGCGCCGACAGATATCATCAGTAGAACTGTAGTAGAAATGTATCGCGGTAGAGTGGTGGAAATTAAATGAGGCCAAATATTATTGGCTGGGAAAAATGCGATAAAAATGACTGAGACTATTGGTAATAATATTAGCGCCGAAATAGATATTGCGCAGATCGCCCAACCACCATTGGCATTCACTAATGATTTATTTTGACCAGATAAGGACGAATTTAAAAAAGCCAATTTTGAATTCCAAACAATTAAGTAAGCTAGCTAAAACTTTGAGCGCAAACCTAGTGATAGATGTATAAGAATGTAAATATTAATGTACGATAAATTTTGTCGCAGCAATCCGCAAGTTGCCAGAAATTTATGGCTATCTTAAGGCTCTATCAAGTCACTAGTTTACATGCCTAGAGCTGATTTATACATACTAAGAACGGCCTCTTCCTCAGCCAAATCCTGCAAATCCCTTCTTCTAAGCACGACTATTTTTCGTAAAATCTTTGTATCATAACCTCGACCTTTAGCTTCAGCCATAACCTCTTTTTGTTGATCTGCGATACTTCGTTTTTCTATCTCTAGATTTTCAAACCTTTCAACGAACTGTCTTAACTCATCAGCTGTAACTCGATAGGCACTACCACTATTCTCATCCATAAATAATTTCCTTTTTTGTTATTCGGGTTACTCTGTGGTTGTAAATATAACAAGGTTTCGAATAAGCTTTTTACAATAATTTTTTTTAACAGTAGTAGAGCCACATGATATTTGTACTTGTTTGGGGAGGAGCAGCATTATCAATATTTGGATTAATTGGTCTATTATTCAGTATGTATAAGGTTGCGTTGGCTAAAAAAAAGAGTTCATCAGATGAAGAACTTCGTAAGTCTATTCAAGGAGCGATGCCCCTTAACTTAGCATCCTTATTTCTGTCGGTTTTAGGCTTAATGTCAGTTACCATCGGAGTTCTAGTTACTTAATAAAGAAATTGATTCATATTCAAAATTTGATATATGTTATTTAACACTCTAAAAGAGGCATGTATGGGACCCGATATCACATCATTTTTTGACGAAGCTACCAATACTATTTCGTATATTGTTTGCGATCCGAATGGTTCATCCTGCGCTATAATTGACAGTGTCTTAGATTTTGATTTTGCTTCAGGCCGTACTGATACAAGATCTGCCGACAAACTGATAAACTTCGTAAAAGAAAACAAACTTGATGTTCAATGGCTTTTAGAAAGCCATGTACACGCCGATCACCTGTCAGCTGCACCATATATACAAATGGAAGTTGGTGGAAAAATCGGCATAGGATCGCACATTACCGATGTCCAAGAAACCTTTGGAAAGATTTTTAATGAGGGAACAGAATTTCAACGCGATGGCAGCCAATTTGACAAGTTATTTGTAGAGGGAGATACGTTTCATATTGGACAGCTGCGAGGAGACGTCTTGCACACTCCTGGTCATACACCTGCATGTATGACTTACGTAATCGGTGATGCTGCGTTTGTCGGAGACACTCTATTTATGCCTGATTTTGGAACCGCTAGATGTGATTTCCCAGGTGGATCCTCAGAAAACCTATTCTCGTCAATCCAGAAAATTTTATCCCTTCCTGATGCTACTCGTATTTTCGTTGGTCATGATTACAAGGCGCCAGGTCGTGAGCATTATGCATGGGAAACTACCGTGGGCGAGCAAAAGAAAAAAAATATTCATATAAAATCAGGAAAATCAAAAGAGGATTTTGTTAAATTGCGAGACGAGCGTGATGCTAAACTTGCAATGCCTAAGCTGATAGTTCCCTCACTTCAGATAAATATGAGGGCCGGTAATATGCCTGAGCCTGATGAGCAAGGCGATGTGTTTCTAAAAGTTCCAATCAACAAAATGTAATTGAATACCAACTACGCCGAAGGATTGAAATAATCAAATGATTATAGATTGGATTTATGGACTAGTGGGTGGACTGTTTATTGGCCTAGGTGGGTTAGTATTACTAATTTTTAACGGGCGTATTATGGGAGCGAGTGGAATTTTAGGCCAGCTAATAGACGGCAAACAGGACAAGGAAAACCTTGAGAGAATCGTATTTTTAATTGGAGTGATCGCTGGGCCTTTGATTATTTTACAATTTTCCGATTTCAGCACAACAAATGTGACCAGTAATACGACTCAGCTTGTTCTTGCTGGACTATTGGTCGGCGCGGGCACAAGGATTGCTAATGGTTGTACTTCTGGCCATGGGGTCTGCGGCATATCGCGTTTGTCGTTAAGGGGCCTGCTCGCAACTGCTGTCTATATTGCAGCAGGAGCCCTGACAATGGTAACTCTGAGGACTTTTTGGGGATTAATATGAGTAGGTTATTAGTATCTTTTATATCGGGTTTGCTCTTTGGTGTTGGCCTTTTAATTTCAGGGATGACAGACACCGCAAAGGTACAAGGTTGGCTTGATATATTGGGCCAGTGGGACCCCACATTAGCTTTTGTAATGGGGGGAGCTATAATTCCAATGACTGCAGCGTGGGCTATCACCGCTAAGAAAGCACCCTTTTTCGACTATAGCTTTTCAATGCCGTCAAACAAAACAATCGATTTTAAGTTACTATCTGGATCAGTTTTATTCGGCATGGGATGGGCGTTAGCGGGCCTATGTCCAGGACCGGCTATTGCGGCATTGGGTTTTGGAGGTAATGGAATTATTCTCTTTTTTGTATCTATGGTAATTGGTATGATATTAACAAAACCAATTCGAATGGGATCTATATCAACTGCAGATGGCTAGGTCAGGTAGGAATAGTAAAAATGAATCCTGTTTTTATTGATAAAAACTATCATGTTTCACCGCAAATTGAGCCACATCAAATAGCAGAAATTGCTGAGAAAGGTTTCGTTAAAATCATTTGCAATAGGCCCGATGTAGAAGTCCCAGAATGGTATAGTAGCTCTGTGATGGAAAAGTTAGCAGAGGAAGCAGGAATTGATTTTGAGTTGTTAGAATTGACGCATCAAACGATGACACCTGAGAATATTGCAAAACAGAGACAATTTTTTATCAATACAAATGGACCCGTATTAGCATACTGTGCGTCAGGCACGAGGTGTAGTGTGATATGGGCTTTAGGCGAAGCAGCCTCAGGGACCGATATAAATTACATTTTGGAAAAAACATCGGCCGCTGGTTATAACTTAAGTGGTCTAGAGGCTGCAATGCGAAGTTTATCTGATAAATAAATTTTAATTTTTTGCGAAGCTTCAAAATAATAACAAAAAATTATTTTTGGTCATATTGACACACCCTTAATTAAGATTAAATCCAACCAGACGCATGGGGTGCCATGTCAGACCACATTTAAAAAGAAATGTGGTTTTTATCATATTATGGAGGAATATATGACTAAAACTAAACTTACACGTAGAAGTGTAATGCAGACCGGTGCTGTTGCTGGCGCAGGGTTGGCTATGCCGACTATTCTAACTGCTGGAAGCCATTCTGGCTTTGCCAATGCTCCAACTGGTTCAAGTGTAACCTTAGGTTTTAATGTACCACAATCAGGTCCCTACGCGGATGAGGGTGCAGACGAACTACGAGCTTACAAACTTGCCGTGGAGCACCTAAACGGTGAGGGCGACGGCGGAATGCTACAAACGTTCAGCTCCAAAGCCTTAGACGGTACAGGAATTTTGGGCAAAAAAGTTGAGTACGTAACTGGCGATACCCAAACCAAGCCAGACGCTGCTCGTGCTTCAGCTCGCTCGATGATCGAAAAAGATGGTGCTATAATGATAACAGGTGGCTCATCGTCTGGTGTGGCAGTTGCCGTACAAGCTCTGTGTCAAGAAGCTGGAATTATTTTTATGGCTGGCTTGACCCACTCAAACGATACTACCGGTAAAGACAAAAAAGCCAATGGGTTTAGACATTTCTTCAACTCATACATGACAGGTGCTGCGCTAGCTCCAGTTCTAGCGGACCGTTATGGATCTGATAGAAAGGCATATCACCTCACTGCAGACTATAACTGGGGTTATACGACTGAAGAAGCTGTTCGGAATTCAACAGAAGCTTTGGGTTGGGAAACTGTGGCAGCAGTGAAAACGCCGTTATCACAGACAGACTTTTCATCTTATGTAGCTCCAGTTCTTAACTCTGGTGCAGACGTTCTTGTTCTTAACCACTACGGCGGTAATATGGTTAATTCGCTTACATCCGCTGTTGAGTTTGGTCTAAGAGCTGCCCAAGCGAACGGTAAAAATTTCGAAATCGTTGTACCATTATATTCCCGTCTCATGGCGAAGGGCGCAGGTAAAAACGTTGCCGGAATCTTTGGAACAACTGGATGGCATTGGTCATTAGAAAATACTGCCGGTTCACGCTACGCAGGTACTAACGCATTCGTTAAATCATTTGGTGAAAAGTATGGCTTTCCACCATCACAAGCCGCACACACGTGCTATTGCCAAACTTTGCTATATGCAGATGCTGTGCAACGTGGAGGTTCTTTCAACCCATGCTCAGTTGTTGAGGCACTTGAAGGCTTTGAATTCGATGGCATGGGCAACGGCCCAACACTTTATCGTGCTGAAGATCACCAGTGCATCAAAGACGTTCTGGTCGTTAGAGGGAAAGAGAACCCTGCGAATGACTTTGACTTACTTGAGCTTGTGGACGTCACACCTGCAGAAGCAGTCACATTCGACCCTGCGATCTTTGGTGGTGAATTAGGTTCATGTAATCCAGGCGCATAACTATTACCAAGGCCTCCATACTATTGGAGGCCTTTTTGCCCTTTTAAATCACCACAATTTCGAATAATGGACAGGCGATTTGTACGCCATGCTTGGGGGTTATATGGACCAAATTATTCTTCAGATACTAAACGGTTTAGACAAAGGTAGCGCCTATGCTCTCATTGCGCTTGGCCTTACTCTAATTTTTGGCACACTCGGAGTAGTAAACTTTGCCCACGGCGCTTTATTCATGCTTGGGGCATTTTGTGCGATTACTTTCAGTAGAATACTCTCTCTATCAAAAGTAGTTGTGGATGAAACCCAAAAAGATTTTCTTGGTAATCCCTTGAAAGTTGATGTTCCGTATATATACGATTGGTTTGGAGAAAGCGCCGGGCAAGTGCTAATAAATTGGTCAGTACCACTAGCTATTCTCTTTGCAATACCGGTTATGATTATAATCGGCGTAGTGATGGAACGAGGCTTAATTAAACATTTTTACAAAAGGCCTCATGCCGACCAAATTTTAGTCACTTTTGGTCTTGCTATCGTACTGCAAGAAATCATTAAGTACTACTTTGGGGCAAATCAAATTCCAAATCCGGCTCCAGAAGCCTTTATTGGTTCATTCGATTTTGGTGCAGCTATCGGTTTGAAGGCGGGTACGATTATTTATCCATATTGGCGAATAGTATACTTTTGTTTTGCTATGCTTCTAATTGGATCAGTGTTTGCATTTTTACAATTTACAACATTTGGTATGGTCGTACGGGCTGGTATGGCAGATCGAGAAACAGTCGAACTCCTTGGAATAAATATAGACAAAAGATTTACCATAATGTTTGGCGTTGCAGCTGCTGTTGCCGGCCTAGCTGGTGTTATGTATACACCGATCAATCCTCCCAACTACCATATGGGCATGGATTTTCTCGTTATTTCATTTGTTGTAGTCGTTGTTGGAGGAATGGGATCGCTTCCCGGGGCGGTAGCGGCCGGCCTTCTTCTTGGCATATTGGAAAGCTTTGCTTCTATGAGACAAGTTATCGAAGCTCTGCCAGGTATTAATCAGGTTGTGATTTACCTTGCAGCAATTGTCATTCTATTGACACGACCCCGCGGTTTGATGGGCCGAAAAGGTGTCATGGAGGAATAATTATGTTAGGACTAAATAGAAAAGATGCCAGTTTATTGCTTATTGTGGCTATACTCGTCGCTTTAGCCCCAATATTTTTAAACCCTTTTCCTGAGCAATCAGGATTAGCGCAGTTTAACGCTGGGTACCCAGATTTAATGCAACGCTTTGTGATATTTGGTATATTTGCGATTGGCTTCAATATCTTGTTTGGACTAACCGGATATTTATCGTTTGGGCATGCGGCATTTCTTGGAGCGGGATCTTATGCTGGTGTTTGGATGTTAAAACTACTCACCATAAATGTTATTCCAGCCATAATTATTTCAACTGCTGTTGCCGGAATTTTCGCACTAATAATTGGGTTTATCTCACTTCGCCGCTCCGGAATATATTTTTCGATTTTGACCCTAGCTTTTGCACAAATGTCATTCGCCTTGGCGGCTTCAGTTTTGACACCAATAACTGGAGGAGAAACTGGATTACAAACAGCATTAGATGATCCAAGAATTTTAGATAGTACAAATACTACTGGGAACATCCCTGCTCCATCTATTTTTGGATTGCAGATGGGTGATAGTTTTCAAATTAGTTTAGGAGGATGGCTATGGACGTTCAATGTCGGTTATTATCTCTCTGCTATTGTAATGCTATCCGCTTTTTATTTAGCGATCCGGATTTTTAGATCACCATTTGGGATAATGTTGCGCGCGATTAAGTCTAATCAGCAGAGACTTAACTATACTGGCTTGAACACAAAGCCGTATATGCTTGCATGCTTTGTGATATCTGGAATGTACGCTGGTCTGGCTGGTGGTTTAATGGTTTCTATGGATCCTCTTGCCGGGGCCGAAAGAATGCAATGGACAGCTTCAGGAGAAGTTGTCCTCATGACCATTCTTGGTGGCGTTGGTACGTTGATTGGTCCAGTACTTGGCGCTGGCTTAATCAAATACTTTGAAAATATCTTTTCAAAAATAAATGATAATCTTCTTCATAAGTGGTTTGCATTTATGCCAGACGGGGCCGAAGATTTTATTGTTTCAATTATATACCCATTCGTAGGTAAAGGGTGGCACCTTACTTTAGGTCTAATATTTATGGCAGTAATTATCTTTTTACCTGGCGGATTAGTGGAACTTGGGCAGAAGGTAGCTTCTATTTTTAAGAAGAGAGGTTCAACACCAAGTAACAACCCAAATACAGAACCTGCAGAGTAGAGGAAAATACATGGGAATCCTAGAGGTACAAAATGTAGGAAAGCGCTTTGGCGGATTACAAGCGCTGCAAGATGTAAACCTGAGCGTAAAAGAAAACACAATTCACGCGATAATAGGTCCAAATGGTGCAGGTAAGTCGACTTTGCTAAATTGTCTTGTAGGCAAGCTTATTCCCGATACCGGCACAGTCCAATTTGATGGAAATTCAGTTCTTGGAAGATCTCCCTACGAGATAAACCAGATGGGAATATCTCGCGTTTTTCAAACACCTGAAATATTTGGTGATTTGACTGTAATGGAAAACATGATGATCCCAATTTTTGCCAAGAGGGACGGATCATTTGCATTGGATGCAATATCAGATTTCATGAAGCATAAGGATATATTGGAAGCTGCTGAAAAAGTCTTAGAAGAGATGAATATGTCAAATAAGCGCTCGATGCAGGCATCTTCTATGTCCAGAGGGGATAAAAGACGTTTAGAAATTGGAATGTGTCTAAGCCAAGAACCTCGCTTACTTTTATTGGATGAACCAACTGCTGGCATGGCTCGTGCTGATACTAACAATACAATAGACTTGTTGAAGCAAATCGGAGATGAGCGCGATATAACAATTGCGATCATTGAGCATGATATGCATGTGGTTTTCTCGTTAGCCAATAGGATTACAGTCTTGGCGCAAGGAACTCCGTTAGTCGAAGATGTACCAGATAAAATTAAGGGACATCCAAAAGTAAAAGAGGCCTACCTTGGTGAAACGGCGCATTAGGGAGATACTTAATGAGTAAAAATTTAGCCTTAGAAACACATGCACCAGCATATTTATCTGTTCACGATATACACGCCTACTATGGTGAAAGCTATATTGTACAAGGTGTAAGCTTTAATGTGCATGAAGGGGAAATACTTGCGCTTCTTGGTCGAAATGGGGCAGGAAAAACCTCAACCCTCAGAACTATAGCAAGATTAGACAATCCTGAGCTTGTAAAAGGTGAAATATGGCTAGATCATAAAAGTTTACATGCTATGAAAAGCTATGAGGCTGCAACTAATGGAATTGCGTTAGTACCAGAAGATCGGCGCATAATTCCAGGGCTGTCAGTGGAAGAGAATATTCAACTCGCGCAGATAGCTGAACCGATAGGCTGGGGCCTGGATAGAATATACGATCTTTTCCCTCGACTAGGCGAGCGAAGAAAGCAGGAAGGTACTACTTTATCAGGTGGAGAACAGCAAATGCTGTCAATAGGAAGAGCTTTAGCGCGAGACATCAAAGTGTTACTTCTTGACGAACCCTATGAAGGACTAGCCCCTGTAATTGTAGATGAAATTGAAAAAACTTTAAACGTGATTAAAGAACAAGGCATCACGACCGTTATTGTGGAACAGAATGCTGTAAGGGCTTTAGAACTTGCTGATCGGTCAGTTATACTAGATACAGGTGGCGTCGTATTTGACGGCACTGCAAAAGAAGTTTTAGATAACTCGGAATTACGCTCAGAATACTTGGCAATCTAAGAAAATTTCTCTGGCAAGACAGTTCTGCAGCTGTTTAAATACTAAAAAAGTAACAGGAAAGTAAAATGTCTGATCAAATTTACCCACCAAGTGCGGAATTCGTCGCAAACGCTAAAATTAATAAGTCAGACTATGACAATATGTATGCCGAGTCCATCAATAACCCAGATAACTTCTGGAGCGAACATGGTAAGCGTGTTGATTGGATTAAACCATATTCAAAAATAAAAGATGTCGATTATTCATACCCTAATGTATCTATAAAGTGGTTCGAGGACGGTCAACTAAATGTATCAGCAAATTGCATTGATAGACATCTAGAAAAACGTAGAGACCAAACTGCAATCATATGGGAGGGTGACAATCCAGATGATAGCAAACACATTAGTTATTCTGAACTTCACCGCCAGGTATGTAAACTATCAAATGTTTACAAGAAACTTGGTGTAAAGAAAGGTGACAGGGTAGTACTCTATATTCCAATGATACCGGAAGCAGCATATGCAATGCTGGCATGCGCAAGAATTGGAGCAATTCATTCAATAGTCTTTGCAGGCTTTTCGCCTGAAGCATTGGCGTCTCGCATAGAAGATTGTGGAGCGTCACTATTAGTTACAGCTGATGAAGCTCCTCGCGGAGGCAAAATAACACCACTTAAAACAAATGTGGATAAAGCGTTAAATATTTGTGGTGACATCAATACACTTGTCGTTGAAAGAACAAACGGCGATGTGCCAATGAAAAGTGACCGAGATTATAGCTACAGCGCTCTAATGGCGGATGCAGCAGAAGATTATACTCCAGAGGCGATGAATGCGGAGGATCCCCTTTTTATTTTATACACTTCTGGTTCAACCGGAAAACCCAAAGGCGTTTTGCATACGTCGGGAGGCTATCTAGTTTGGGCATCGTTAACACACGAGTATGTTTTTGACTATCATGACGGAGATATATACTGGTGTACAGCGGACGTAGGATGGGTGACTGGCCATAGTTACATCGTTTATGGGCCACTGGCAAATGGTGCCACAACAGTAATGTTCGAAGGAGTACCAACTTATCCCGATGCATCTCGTTTCTGGCAAGTTTGTGACAAACATAAAATTAACCAATTCTACACAGCACCAACAGCTATACGAGCATTAATGGGGCAAGGCTCCGAATTTGTTGAAAAATGTGACTTATCGTCATTAAAAGTGCTTGGAACTGTAGGTGAACCCATCAATCCTGAGGCTTGGAATTGGTATAATGAAGTAGTGGGTAAAGGCAGGTGTCCAATCGTTGATACATGGTGGCAGACCGAAACTGGAGGCCATTTACTTACTCCCATACCTGGTGCAATTGCTACAAAGCCAGGGTCAGCTACCTTCCCATTCTTTTCGATACAACCAGTAATTCTTGATCCTCAAACCGGTCAAGAATTAACTGATAAGGAATGTGAGGGCGTATTGTGTATAAAAGACAGTTGGCCCGGCCAAATGAGAAGTGTTTACGGTGATCACGAGAGGTTTATCAAAACCTATTTTTCAGATTATAAGGGTTACTATTTCACAGGGGATGGATGCCGCAGAGACGCAGATGGTTACTACTGGATTACTGGACGCGTAGATGATGTAATAAACGTTTCAGGGCATCGAATGGGAACTGCTGAAGTAGAAAGTGCATTAGTCGCTCACGAACAAGTTTCCGAGGCGGCAGTTGTAGGTTACCCTCATGATATAAAGGGACAAGGAATATACTGTTACGTTACCTTAATGGCAGGTGAAAAACCAACAGAAGAATTGCGAAAAGAGCTTCGTGACTGGGTCCGTAAAGAGATCGGTCCAATTGCGTCACCGGACTTGGTTCAGTGGGCACCCGGTCTTCCCAAAACGCGTTCAGGGAAAATAATGCGCCGCATTTTAAGAAAAATTGCTGAGGACGATTTTAATAGTTTGGGAGATACTTCTACTTTAGCTGAACCAGCTGTTGTTGAGGACTTAATCGAAAACCGAATGAATAGAAAGTAAAGCGTGAAATTATATCACGATAGATTGTAAAATTCGTAGGCTGTAATAAAATTCTTCCCTTTTATTGAAAAAACTGGCACACGCAGTGGCGTGTTTGCCCCTTTTCTTTGATCATTCTTGAATTTAGGTGTAATATGAAATGATAGGGCAAAATTGCGTCGTATAGGAATAACATGACAAAAAAAAATCGAGATCAGGACGTAGAATTTATTCAATCGCTAGCTAAACTCCTCAACCAAAATGAGCTAACAGAATTGGAAGTAAGCCGCGAATACGGGGAAACAGATAAGATAAACGTGCGGGTCAGTAAGTCTGGATCACCACAAGCTTATCAGGTTGCAACACAACAACCCAGTATGGCTCCTGCTATAGCACCGATGGCGCAAGAAGGATCATCGGATCAAAATATCAATGACCCAGTTTCACATCCAGGAGCAGTTACCTCACCAATGGTGGGTACAGTCTACATGCAAGCGGAGCCTGGAGCTGAGCCGTTTATATCTGTTGGAAGTTCAGTGTCTGAGGGAGACACGTTGCTGATTGTCGAAGCAATGAAAACAATGAACCAAATTCCATCACCAAAGTCAGGGACAGTTAAACGCATATTTGTTGAAGACGGTGCTGCAGTTGAATTTGGATCACCATTAGTCGTTGTGGAATAAGAGCACTGAATGTTTGACAAAATTTTAATTGCGAACCGTGGCGAAATAGCACTCCGGGTCATTCGCGCATGTCAAGAAATGGGCATTCAAACAGTGGCAGTACACTCTACTGCAGACAGTGATGCAATGCATGTTCGTATGGCTGATGAGAGTGTATGCGTTGGACCTCCTTCGGGTCTAGAATCTTATCTCTCAATGCCAGCTATCCTTGCAGCATGTGAAATATCAGGCGCACAGGCAATACACCCAGGTTATGGATTTCTTTCTGAAAATGCTAACTTTGTTCAAGCGGTGGAAGATCATGGACTTAAATTCATTGGACCAACTGCCGAACATATTCGAATTATGGGTGATAAGATTACAGCAAAAGATACTATGAAGGCACTTGGGGTGCCATGCGTGCCTGGATCTGAAGGCGGTGTAGATAGCCTGAATGATGCGCATGAAGTAGCTGCAGATATCGGATATCCAGTGATTATCAAGGCAACCGCGGGTGGCGGTGGTCGAGGAATGAAGGTTGCCAGAACTGCTAAAGAACTTGAAAGTGCTTTCTTAACTGCTAGGGCGGAAGGCAAGGCTGCTTTTGGCAATGACGAAGTTTATATAGAGAAATATCTCACAACTCCCAGACATATTGAGATACAGGTGTTTGGTGATGGCAAAGGTAGAGCTGTACATTTGGGTGAACGAGACTGTTCACTTCAGCGACGCCATCAAAAAGTTTTAGAGGAAGCGCCAGGCCCTTGTATCTCAAACAAAGAACGCAAGCTAATTGGAAAAACATGCGCAGATGCAGTTGCTAAAATTGATTACATAGGTGCCGGCACCATCGAATTTTTATATGAGAATGGAGAATTTTACTTCATTGAAATGAACACAAGACTTCAAGTTGAGCACCCAGTAACGGAGGCCATATTTGGCGTAGACTTAGTGAGAGAACAAATTCGCGTTGCATCAGGACAACCACTTTCATTTGTACAGGAGCAGCTTGAAATAAATGGCCATTCAATTGAAGTACGCATTAATGCTGAAAAATTACCTAACTTTTCGCCTAGTCCTGGAAAAGTAACCGCTTATCATGCTCCAGGTGGGCTTGGGGTAAGAATGGATAGCGCACTTTACAATGGCTACTCAATTCCACCTTACTACGATAGTCTTATCGGAAAGTTGATTGTCCATGGTGAGAATAGAAAAGAAGCAATAGCACGATTAAGACGAGCTTTGGGTGAATTAATCATAGATGGTATAGACACTACTGTTCCATTATTTGAAGAACTTCTTAATGAAGATGATATCTTAAACGGTGATTATAATATTCATTGGTTAGAGAAGTGGTTAGATAGTAGCTTCAAGTAGGCATCTATTCCGAGCTATTTAATTATACATTTGCTTTGTATCGGTTTGTTTGCCAATCTCAAGACACATAACAATACTGAAGTAATTATTGTATGACTGGAGAGCTGACACCAGACATTCTACTATCCGCATATCGTGCGGGTATTTTTCCTATGGCCGAAAGTGCGACCGACGAAAGCATCTTTTGGGTAGATCCAAAATATAGAGGAATTATGCCACTGAATAACTTCCATGTTTCAAAGTCTCTACGACGAGCAATATTAAAACTGGATTATCATATTTCCGTAAATACAAGTTTTAAGGAAGTAATAAAAATGTGTGCTGAGAGACCTGAAACATGGATTAATCATGATATACTAACCAATTATTGTCTGTTACACCAAATCGGACACGCGCATTGCCTTGAAGTTTGGTCTGACAAAAAACTAGTTGGAGGTATATATGGCGTATCGATTGGAGCAGTATTTTTCGGTGAAAGTATGTTTTCAAAAAAAAATAATGCATCTAAGATAGCACTGGCTTATTTAGTAGATAGACTAAAAGCAACAGGCTTTAAACTATTTGATACTCAATTTTTAACACCACATTTGGCCAGCCTAGGTGCTATTGAAATTCCAAAGACAAAGTACAAAGTTTTGTTATTCCAAGCTGTTGAAGAAACTGCAAATTTCAATTCAAACGACTATTCACCCGATGCATCAGCCATAGCACAACGAAGAGCCCAAACATCGTAACGAGCATGGTCCAAAGGGTTCAATGCAGGTGAAGAGGCTATCATCCATCCGTCAAAAATATTTGTCTGCTCTGGATCTTCACTTATTACCAGACGTACAAATGCATCTCCTGCGGGATTATTTAGAGGAAAGCGGCATCCTTTTAACAGCACTGACAGGGTTCCAAAAACAGCAGTATCTCCAGAATAAAGTGGAATGTCCTCTACCTTCCCACTAACTTTATCCAATCCTCTTAAGATGGCTCCATCTGCAATTTCCGTTTTTACTTCTTGGGATACCAAAAACCGTGGCAAAGAGAGACTAAAAATTAAAAACCAAAGAACTGGTTTAAACATTATTCATCCTTGCCAGTGACAAACTTCATAAGTAATGAAATGAAACTTACTGCACCCTGCGTTTCACTAAACTCTGAACCATCTGTCATAAAGTCGAAGGATCCACCTGGTAGTATTTCAACAAAACTTCCACCCAAAAGTCCTTCAGATGATATAATTGCAGCACTATCATCAGGCATCTGGTATTCTGGCTTTATAGACAATCGAGCAATAGCCTGAAAAGTTTCTGGATCTAAACTCAAATTTGAGACACTACCAATTTTAACTCCGGCTAGCCGGACATCTGTCCCAACCGTAATACCTTCAGCTGACCTAAACTTCGCATTAACTGTATACTGACCAGCGCTGAATCCAACGTCTGAGAATCTCCAAAGGAAGACCGCAAAGATGATTGCGATACCCAGCACCGTTGCCCCGACGATTGTCTCTGCTACGTTCCTCGACATCATTCATTCTCTTATGTCACTGTGGAATCCATGGTTCATAATCAGCAGCTTTTGTTGCTTTCGCACTCCGCATTGATCCAGAGGGCGCATAAGCTAAAGGAGATCCTGTCAAATTCTCTTGATGCGGTTTCTCCCATTTCTTTTTCACGACTCTTTCTTCGGATGGTGGTTTATCCCAAGTTTTGTGAAGCCATCCATGCCATTCTGGACTAACCCTGCTAGCCTCCACTTCTCCGTTATAAATGACCCATCTACGATTATCTTGACGATCACGGAAGTACAAGTTCCCCTGATCATCTTGTCCAACCTTTACACCTTTTCTCCAGGTAAAAATTTGTGTTCCAATTGTCTGACTGTTCCACCAGGTGAAAATTCGCAAAAAGAAACTTCCTAGTCCCATAAAATTCTCCAGCAATATTTTGCCATTTAATAACTAATTCAACGATATGCTTTGTTTACTTAACACTTCTGTTAACTTGCACTAGCAGGCTCTTTCTGTTTATCGGCGTAAATCATAAGCGGCTTGGCTTCCGTTGAAGTTATTACTTCATCGTTGATTACTACTTCACTAACCTCTTCCATGCCTGGCAATTCAAACATAGTGTCTAGTAACGTATTCTCTAGTATAGAACGTAATCCACGAGCTCCTGTTTTTCGCTCTATCGCTTTCTCAGCTATCGCCTCTAATGCATCTTCGGTGAAGGTTAGTTTAGTATCCTCAATCTCGAAAAGTCGTTGATATTGTTTAATTAAAGCATTCTTGGGCTGGGTTAAGATCGTAACGAGAGCATCTTTATCCAAATCCTCCAACGTAGCAAGAACAGGTAAACGCCCAACAAATTCTGGGATCAGCCCAAACTTCAAAAGATCTTCAGGTTCTAGTTGCTTAAATATTTCCCCAATACCACGTTCATCAATATCACGCACATCGGCACCAAAACCCATAGCACTGCCCTTGCCGCGTTGAGAAATCACTCTATCCAAGCCAGCAAAAGCGCCACCACATATAAATAATATATTTGTTGTATCTACCTGTAAAAATTCCTGCTGAGGGTGTTTTCTTCCGCCTTGCGGCGGTACGCTCGCAACCGTGCCTTCCATTAACTTGAGTAAAGCCTGCTGAACCCCTTCACCGGAAACATCTCTCGTGATAGAGGGATTCTCTGATTTTCTAGTAATTTTATCAACTTCATCAATATAAACTATACCGCGCTGAGCGCGCTCAACATTATATTCAGCCGACTGAAGAAGTTTTAAGATAATGTTCTCAACATCCTCTCCCACATAGCCAGCTTCAGTTAATGTAGTAGCATCAGCCATCGTAAAAGGAACATCTAATATACGAGCGAGAGTTTGTGCTAACAAAGTTTTTCCACACCCAGTTGGGCCTATTAAAAGAATGTTAGACTTTGAGAGCTCTATATCACTGGATTTGGATGAATGATTGAGTCTCTTGTAATGGTTATGTACGGCTACTGACAGCACCCGCTTAGCCATTTCTTGGCCAATCACGTAGTCATCCAAAACATCACAGATTTCTCGTGGAGTAGGAACTCCATCAGTAGATTTTAAACCAGTTGCTTTAGTTTCTTCACGAATTATGTCCATGCATAATTCGACACATTCATCACAGATAAAGACAGTAGGGCCAGCAATAAGCTTCCTTACCTCGTGCTGGCTTTTTCCACAAAAGCTGCAGTAAAGGGTGTTTTTGCTATCCGAACCTGACCGAGATGACATATTAATCCTTTCAAAGCCCTAAAGTTCTATTATTCCAGCCTTCTTCTTTACGCTAATTGTAGGGTACTCAGTAGCAAGCTACAATGGTATTTTAAATTTTTATAATTAGCTATTGTATTATTTTTCATCATCACTTGTACGCTTCGTTACGATTTCATCAATAAGGCCCCACTCCTTAGCATCTTCAGGAGACATAAAGTTATCACGTTCAAGAGCTGCCTCGACAGTCTCAAATTTTTGTCCAGTATGATGAACATAGATTTCATTCAATCGTTTCTTGAGCTTTAAAGTTTCTTCAGCGTGTATCATTATATCGGTCGCCTGCCCTTCATAACCACCAGAAGGTTGATGAACCATTACCCGGCTGTTTGGCAGCGAGAAGCGCATACCTTTCTCCCCAGCAGTCAGCAAAAGCGATCCCATGGAGGCCGCTTGCCCTATAACAAGTGTAGATACTTTTGGCTTAATATACTGCATTGTATCATAAATGGATAAACCTGAAGTCACTACTCCACCCGGGCTGTTTATGTACATGCTAATATCTTTGGTAGGGTTTTCAGCCTCAAGGTGAAGCAGTTGAGCCACTACCAAACTAGACATTCCATCATGAACTGGACCATTTAGAAAAATAATACGTTCCTTAAGCAGTCTTGAGAAAATATCATATGCTCTTTCGCCACGACTAGTTTGTTCCACAACCATAGGAACTAAGGTATTCATATAAACGTCAATTGGATCTTTCATAGATTCTCTGCCTATTATTTTGTAAACTTCATTTATTGTTCTAGTATTAGCAAGGGGTGGCTGCAATAGCTCAAGCCTAAAAGATTTTATCAAACCTATAGTTTTCTGGTATCTCTTCCAAAATGTAGGTTCTTGCTAAATAATTAGCCTAACTTTAAATTTTATATCGCGCGTGGATTAATTCACATGATAAATGATAAATTTGTTTCTAAAGGTGCCGCAAGTTTTACCCTAGATGACGATAGGGAAAAGCAAGTATATTATTTTTTATTACTACCAAAATTGACAATGCTTGCCTTCAGCTCTGCATTAGAGCCTTTAAGAATTGTCAACCAGCTTACACAAAAAGAGATTTATAATTGGCATATCCTAACACCGGGCAATATGCCCGTTACTTGCTCAAACGGGGTGGTTATAAATCCAGACACAGAATTAGAGCACGTTCAAAAAAATGCTACAATTTTTGTGTGTTCTGGTGTGGAGCCCATGTTTACTGCGGATAAGCAAGTAATTAATTGGATTAGGAAACAACATAGAATGGGATCTAAATTTGGAGGAATTTGTACTGGCGCCTATGCTCTGGCTAAGGCTGGAATAATAGGACCTTCCAAATTTACTCTACACTGGGAAAACCAACCGGGTTTTATTGAAACTTTTCCGGAGCTATTACCAACACAAAGTCTTTTCGAAATTGAAGAGAACTTAATTACCTGTGGTGGCGGGAGTGCTGCGACTGATATGATGTTGCACTTAATTGAAGAAAGCTTAGGGAGGGAGGTCGCGGTTGTTGTTGCAGATATGTGCATTCACAAGAGAGCAAGTGGTCAAAAGGCTCCACAAAAATCCTCTTTATCCGTAGCACTGGGATCCCGCAATCTTCATCTTATTTCAGCTATTCAAGTAATGACGGAAACTGTAGAAGAACCCTTACCGTTAGTTAAAATGTGTGAAATTCTAAAAATATCCCGTCGTCAATTAGAGCGGCTATTTAAACGATATACACAACAATCTCCAATCCAGTTTTACTATTCTCTGCGGCTTGAAAAAGCACATGCACTTTTAAATGAAACAAATATGTCAATAACAGAAATAGCAACAGCGACAGGCTTCAATAGCGTATCTCATCTATCACGCCAATTTAAGGCAAAATATAATATCTCCCCCACTTCTTTCCGAAAAGGCTGGCATCTGAACACTTGATTGAATTTTTAATAAACCCTTCTAATTCAATGAGAGTTATTAAGTTACGAGGTTACATGAACAGCCCTGCAATTATACCGACTAGAGAAGCTGGCCTCGAACGCCTGAAGGCCTTCTTGCCTTCCGCTGGCAAAGAATACGCCGCGCTTAGGAACTATGATCTTGGTCCAGAAAACCATCTGAGTGTGTCGATGCTTTCTCCTTACATACGTCACCGAGTTTTAACCGAAACCGAAGTTTTAAAATCTGTCCTACGTTCACAGTCACAAAAAAGCGCAGAGAAATTTATACAAGAAATATTCTGGCGAACTTATTGGAAAGGCTGGTTAGAGATGAGGCCAGCTGTTTGGGCTGAATACTGTTCCAACCTAAATAAACTTTATGATCAGCTACAAACACAATCTGGCCTTCGAAAATCCTGGGAGGAAGCCTGTATAGGAAACACTGGTATAGATTGCTTTGATAGCTGGGCGAAAGAATTGTTTGAAACAGGCTATTTACACAATCACTCTAGAATGTGGTTTGCCTCTATTTGGATCCATACACTAGAGCTACCGTGGGAGCTCGGGGCAGATTTTTTCCTCCGTAATCTACTGGATGCTGATCCCGCATCGAATACGTTGAGTTGGCGGTGGGTTGGTGGCGCACAAACTGTTGGGAAAACATATTTGGCTTCTGCACAAAACATTCACAAATTCACAAAAGGCCGCTTTTCCCCAAGAAATTTATCTAAAACTCCTAAAATGATCCAAGGCAGCAATAATCCTAATCGGCTACCTATTTCATTTGATGCTGTTCCAGATAATCCCAAAAAATATGCAATTTTGCTTCATTGGGAAGATATGGATTGGTCAGGATTAAAAGACCTCCTACCAAATGCAAAAAAAATATTCTGTTTGGTTCCAAATAACGAGCCAAAACCATTAATTGCATCTAATTTACAACAAAATTTTAGAAAAAAATTAGTAGACGACTCTCTAATGCGTTGGCAAAAGAACTTTGGATCAGTTGAGTTTATAGAGACCTTAGAGGCTTTGAAAAGTGATGCCTTTGACACCATTTTTACGAATTATATCACAGTGGGCCATACACGCGACTTTATACAAAACTTTGACTGGGGAAATACAAAATTGATTAAAATCACACACGACTATGACCGCAGAACCTGGCCTCATGCAACCCATGGATTTTTCCGGTTTAAGGACCAAATAGGGAATTTTTTATTAGCTTTGAATTAATGCTATCGTACAAATTCAAATAATATAATTGTAAAACGAGTTTTTATTTAACCCCCAAGTTGAAATGGGGGTTAAATAAATATCAATTTTTTAGCCAAACATATCAGCGGTAATACCAGAATACCAACCTATGGACTCTTCGTAGGTTGCTTTTCTTAGATCTGCAGCTTCGCCAGTTTTACTTACAAAGCCATCTATTTTAGCAATTTTCTCGTCAGTAGCTTCGTAAGTAGCTCCCACTTTGACACCATCATTTGTGTCAATCAATGACCAACATGTATTAGAGAATTTAGCAGGAAATACTTTAGAACCTGTCAGTGCTCCTCGAACTGCCATAGCGGCCACTTTCGCCTGTGAGTTCGCTGAGTATCCAGATTTAGGCATATCACCTTGTGCGGAAGCATCTCCAAGCACATGGATGTTTTCGTCAATTCGACTTTGCATCGTATGTCCTGAGACTGGCGCCCAATTTCCTTCGGTGATACCAGCGATTTCACAAATCCGACCTGCTTTCATAGCGGGTATTACGTTACAGGCATCAACCTTTGTAACTTCTCCATCTATTGTCACAGTCATTGCATCTGGATCGACAGAGACATTACCCCCTCCAAATTCAGAACCAATCCAGTCAATCATTCCAGAATAATGGCTGCCCCATCCTTCCTGAAATAAACCCATCTTGGAAAACTTCGGCTTTGGATCAGCTACGATTATTTTTGCTGTCGGATTTTTAGCCTTGAGCAGGTGAGCGGTCATTGAAATGCGCTCATATGGCCCTGGAGGACAACGGTAAGGGTTAGGTGGTGCTACCATCGCAAAAACGCCGCCCTGAGGCATCGCTTCAATCTGAGCTTTTAATAATTCAGTTTGAGAACCAGCCTTATAAGCATGTGGCATTTTGTTCTGAGCGTTTATACTCCAGCCTTCCACTGAACCATCAATGAAATCAATTCCAGGTGACAAAATTAAACGATCATAATTTAATGTCGAACCACCAGCTAAACTTACAGTCTTTGCACCTCTGTCTATGCCAACAGCCCAATCATGAACCACGTTAATACCATATTCAGTAGCAAGGTTACCATAGCTGTGGCCGATACTGTCCAAAGTTCTAAACCCACCTATGTATAGGTTAGAAAAAAAGCAGGTATAATAGCTTCGTGTTGGCTCAACCAAAGTTACATCAATAGCACCTTTACTGTCCTTAGCAATGTAACGAGCAGCAGTCGCACCGCCTGCACCACCGCCAACGACGACAACTCTTGGCTTACCACTAGCCATAACTGTTGGTGCACTTAATGCGGCAGCTATTGCAGCACTACTACCTATAAAATTTCGTCTGTCTAATTTCATGTTTTACCTCCCATTGAAAACATTAATTTAGTCCTTCAAAATATGCAGCCAGCGCTGCGATTTCTTCATTTGATAGTCTATTTGCCATCATTTGCATAACCGGGTTTTTACGTACTTTCTGTTTGTAAGCATGCAATGCAATTATTAAATCCCGCTTCGATACTCCAATGATGGATGGCACACCTGGAGCCGATCCTTCTACCTTGTGACATGTTTTACAATCACTCGCTAAATATTCACCATATTCAGGATCACCTACAATGTTTAGGATTTCAGCTGGCAATTCAACTTCCGCAGAATGCACAAAACCTGCGTAGAACCAGTAAACTAATACTGTCATGATTACTTTTAAATGGTTCGGCATGCTTCCGATGAATCTCTCGCTAGCTATTATATGGTCTTATTTCAGCAAAAAAGTCTCAATAATTCAACATTTTTATGTAATCTTGGTTTTTTGGCAAGCTTCACGAGCCATCATCTTCGGGAGTGACGTCAAGAACGCGCGCGCGCATTGTAACCTCGACATTTACTTTACAATCTTCCATACATGGATCCTGACTAAATACGGGGTATTCTGTCACACCTCTATCATCAATTATAAAACCCTCTGCGTTCGGCATTTCCACATCTAAAAAATTCTCATTTGATAAAA
>Ga0208130_1000209_pt1 | contig 31673 bp, 44 predicted proteins | sample ETNtaG_31_FD_185771 | JGI IMG/M metagenome (GOLD analysis project Ga0208130, IMG submission 185771) | Marine microbial and viral communities from oxygen minimum zone, Eastern Pacific Ocean - ETNP201310SV78 (SPAdes) (version 2) | ecosystem: Environmental > Aquatic > Marine > Oceanic ... | reverse complement strand
GTATATAATTTTGTAATATTATAACAAAATATGTCATTACACTTTAGTAAATTTAAGCAAAATAGGACTAAAAATGCAGAAATATCTAATAGATTTGTTTTGAAATATTATATTCATAGATAAGGAACTGATGAATTTTCATAGATGTTTTTTTTTAATAATGTTTTTTTTTCTTAGTTGCAATAATGCAAATATTCCAAAAACTGATTCAGAGGTACTTAATTATTTCCTATCAAATAGATATAATGAAAAATTAATAATCGATGAAATTATATACATTAAAGCACCGTCTGTATTTAAAGAAGTAGCAATTGATTTTGATTTTTACCAAGCTAATTTTAAAAATATAAATAACAATAGATTTGAGGTTTATTACTTTACAATAAGTGATGGGGAGATATATAGATTAGGAAAAGGTCTAAATTGTTTAATTTTTTCAAAGCAAAAAAGATGGGATAAAGACGGAGATATTATTACTAATTTTTCAACCTTTTACAAAACAAACTCTGATAAAAAAAAATTATATAATTCCAATCCATCAAAATCAAATTTAACTTCAATGAATAGTTTAAGAAACGAATTAATTTCAAATAAATTTCAAAAATTTACTTGTAAATAATTAAATAAAATTTTTACTTTTCATCCAGTCATCATTATATATTTTTCCAATATACCTACTACCAGAATCATGAAGAAGAACAACTACAACATCATTTGAAGACAATCTGTCTTTCAATTGAATGAGTCCTTTAATTGCTGCCCCACATGAGTTTCCAGCGAAAATACCTTCCTGTTTTGCAAGTTTTCTTGTGTAAAGTGCAGCATCTTTATCAGTTACCTTCTCGAAAAAATCGATAAGACCAAAATCAACATTCTTCGGGAGAATATCCTCCCCTATTCCCTCTGTAGAGTATGGATATATCTCATTTTCATCATAAATTCCAGTTTCGTGATACTTTTTAAAAACAGAACCAAAAGAATCAATTCCCCATATTTTAATTTTTGGATTTTTTTCTTTCAAAAATTTAGCTACTCCTGAAATTGTTCCACCAGTCCCAACACCAACAACAAAATGAGTTATTTTACCATCTGTTTGATCCCATATCTCAGGACCAGTTTGTTCATAATGAGCCGTTGCATTAGATGGATTGTCATATTGATTTACATACCAAGAATTGGGGGTTTCCTTTCCAATTCGTTCAGAAACACTATAGTAAGATTTTGGATCATCAGCCGAAACATTAGTTGGACAAACTATTACTTTTGCACCCATTGCTCTTAAAACATCAAACTTCTCTTTAGATTGTTTATCAGTTGAAACACAGATTAATTTATATCCTTTTACAATTGCTGCTAAAGCTAAACCCATTCCTGTATTACCAGAAGTACCCTCTACTATTGTCCCTCCAGGCTTTAATAATCCTGATTTTTCTGCATCCTCAACCATTTTAATAGCCATTCTATCTTTTACTGAAGCTCCTGGGTTAAAAAATTCTAATTTAGCTAGAACCTGAGCATCAATCATTGAAGTAATTTTATTAAGCCTTACAAGGGGAGTATTGCCAATTGTTTCTAAAATATTTTCTGAAACTTTCATTTAATATATTTAATTATGATTTTCGAATGTTTTTACTCGGAGAAATACCACTAATTATTTTAGAGGGAAACCATAGTAAAATGAAACAAATTATAATAAAACTCAAATTTATGAACATCCATTCTAAAAGACTAATTTCAACTGGGGCTGAACTAACATAATAATTTGTTGGATCTAATTTTATCCACTTTAAATATTTTTGAGAAAAATAAAAACCTAAGCCCAAAATATTTCCTAGAACAGTGCCTTTAATAATAATGTCAAAGCTACTAAACATAAATATTTTTTGTATCTGAATATCCAGTGCACCAAAAGTTTTAAGCAACCCAATCATCGAGGACCTTTCAAAAATTAAAATCAATAATGCTGTTGTAACATTTATAAATCCAACAAAAAGCATAATTGATAAAATAATAAAAATATTTAAATCAAAAAGTGCTATCCACTGGAAAAGATTTTCAAATCTCGATTTTAATGTAATTACATCAACTTCTGATGGGAGTTTGGTGTATAAATTAGCTGCTGTTTCGTTTTGTTTTTTTGAGTTATTTAAAAAAACCTCTACAGAGCCAACCTGATCAATCAACCATTTATTAATAATTCGTATTTGATTTAAACTGCCAATAATATATAAATCATCAAATTCTGTAAAGTCAGAATTATAAATTCCAACAACTTTGAATTTACGTTGATTAGGGATTGCTTGAGTATTGTCTTTTTTAAAAAATGTTATGGGTTCATCACCAATTTTTAAATTAAGCTTATTAGCTAAAATTTGAGATACTATTATCTCATTACTATTTATTTTATTTAAGTTGGGAAACCTACCTTCAACTATAAACTTAGAAAAGATTAATTTATTAAAAGTCGAGTCAATTCCTTTAAAAACAATTCCCTCAAAATTATCATTAAATTTAATTAGTCCTGCCTTATAAATAGTATTTTGATATGTTTTAATGTTTTTAATATCCTTTAAAATTGAAGAAAAATTTTCATTAATTTTAATTGGATTTAAAGATAGCCGCGATGAGTTATTTTCAAAAGTTGAAATAACTACATCCCCATTAAACACTGCTGTTTTTTGATAAATTGATTTTTGAAGTCCCCTGCCAGTTGAAAAAGCAATAATAATTGATGTAATACCTATACCAACAGCGAGAATAGCAATTTTTATTATCCGGGAGGAAACATTACTTTTGGAAAAACTACTTTTTTTTATTCGTCTAGCTATTAAATAAGTTATGTCCAAAATTAAATTTTTATGACTTTTGATACCAAAAATACACTTTTATTATTTGTGTTTATTTTTAGTTTTCTTTCTTCTTTTTGTCAAAATAGAATCTTAGTTGGTGCCGATCAACATGAAAAGTATATTCCATTGTTGGAAAATAAAAAAATTGGGGTCGTTGCTCATAAAGCTAGTATTTTAAATAGACCAAAAAAAATACACCTAGTAGATTTTTTAATCAATCAAAATATAAATATTAAATCAATTTTTGCTCCAGAACATGGTTTTTACGGAAAAGCTTCTGATGGCCAAATAATAAATGACATTAAAGATAAATCAACTGGATTGAAGATAATTTCTCTTTATGGTAAAACAAAAAAGCCAATTCCAAAAGATCTTAAAAACATTGAAATTATAGTTTTTGACCTACAAGATGTTGGAGCTAGGTTTTATACTTATTTATCAACTCTTCACTTTGTGATGCAAGCTTGTGCAGAAAATGATATTCCAATCATAATTTTAGACAGGCCCAACCCAAATGGACATTATGTTGATGGCCCAGTTTTAGATCTTAAATTTCAGACTTTTGTTGGAATGCATCCGGTTCCAATTGTACATGGCATGACATTGGGTGAATATGCACAAATGATTAATGGAGAAGAATGGTTAGGGGAAAACTTGAAGTGTAAGCTGCAAATTGTCAAAATTCAAAATTATACACACAATACCCGATATATTTTACCAGTTCGACCATCACCAAACCTTCCAAATAATCAGTCAATATTACTTTATCCTAGCTTATGTCTTTTAGAACCTACTTCTATAAGTGTTGGTAGAGGTACAGAAAAACAATTTCAAATATATGGACATCCTAATTTTCCAAAATCTAAATTTACATTTAAACCATCTCCAAACTTTGGTTCAAAAACACCAAAATGGAATGGTGTTTTGTGCAATGGCGTGTCTTTAGAGGAAATTAAAGTTTCTGATCAATTAGATTTAAATTGGTTAATTGACGCTTATGATAAGTTACCAAAAAAATATTTTTTTTTCAAAGATAGTTTTGAAAGAATTGCAGGAACAGATAAACTAAGAGAACAAATAATAAATAAAGTTTCAATTAATGATATAAGAAGAAGTTGGGAAGCGGAACTTACTAATTTTAAAAAAATAAGAAAAAAATATTTGATTTATCCTGATTATGATTTAAAATCATTTAAAAATTGAAAACATAAAGTTTTTATATTTAACTAATTCAAAAAAACTTAGGGTATATTTAGGTATTTGTGAGTTTGTAAAGAAACTTTCCATTTAGGATTTTTCATTACATAACTAACTATTTCTGGAGTCATTTTTTCTCGCTTACCCCATTCAGGCTGAAGAAATAATTTACAATTTTTATTAACTTTTTTGGATTCTTTTTCAGCAAATTCAAAATCATTTTTATTGTAGATAATTATTTTTAATTCATCCGCAATTCTATATGCATCTTGAACAGGTTTCTTATTTTTTTTTGGAGAAAGGCAAAACCAGTCCCAAGAGCCAGAAATACTATATGATCCCGAGGTTTCAAGATGAATACTCATTCCTTTATCTTTCAATATTTTTGTTAACGGATTCATATTCCACATCAAAGGTTCACCTCCTGTTATTACAATTGTATTTGAATATTTAAATGCCTCTTCTGCGATCGAAAATATACTTGTTGTAGGATGTGTTTCTGGATTCCAACTCTCTTTAACATCACACCAATGACATCCAACATCACAGCCCCCTATTCGAATAAAATAAGCTGCACTTCCTTTATGATAGCCCTCACCTTGAATAGTATAAAATGCTTCCATTAATGGGAGCATTTTCCCTAACTTTACTAGATTAAGTTCAATATTTTTATTCATGTCAACAAAGATAACAGAATGAGATTTACTGTGTCCAAAAAATAATTAACTTTAATCTATGAAAAATCTTTCCCCATTCCATCTTGCTATTCCAGTCGATAATCTTGATAAAGCCATTAACTTTTATGAAAATATTTTAGGCTTTAATCCAGGAAGAAAAAGTGAGCATTGGGCAGATTATAATTTCTTTGGTCATCAACTAGTTGTTCATTATGATCCATCTCATAATGCTAAAAATCATCATAACGAAGTTGATGGAAAGTCTGTACCTGTTCCACACTTTGGAGTAGTTCTTCCATGGAGTGATTTTGATGATTTTGCAAATAGAATAGAAAAATCTGATGAAATTGATTTTGTAATTGATCCTTATGTTAGGTTTGAAGGTTTACCAGGAGAACAAAAAACTCTCTTTTTTTATGATCCGGCAGGTAATGCACTAGAATTCAAAAGCTTTAAAGATATTAATCAACTTTTTGAAATATAATATGAATTGGCTTAATTTTCTTGACCAAACTTTTGACTCAATCTTCTCTCAATCAAAAAGAAAAACAGTTGAGACATATACTTTATGGACCTCAATTATTGGATTTATAATTCATCTTTTACTAATTTATTTAAACAATTATGATCTGTTGAGTCTAAGTTTCTCTGGTAATTTATTAAATGACCCTATCTCTGCAATTTATACGCCATTTTCAATAATATTATTTTATGAAACATATTTATTGATCTTTTATTTGCCAAGATCTTTTACAACAGCAATTTCTAAACAGTTTGAAATCATTTCTTTAATTGTTATAAGGAAGATTTTTAATGATATTCCAAACATAAATCTTGATGTTAACTGGTTAAAGAACTCAGAAAATCTTCAATTAATCTATGACCTTATTGGTATTTTAGTTTTATATTTTTTGATATACTTATTTAATGCAAGAAAGGAAAAAATTCAAAAAAAACCTGTTAATGATATTATCAAGAGATTTATAAGCACAAAAAAAGGTGTGAGTATAATTTTATTACCATTATTGATTTTGATGTCAATTTATAGTGTATCAAATTGGACTCATGAATTATATCTTTTAAATGAAAATGTTAACGTGGGTATGTCTGATATTAATTCAATTTTTTACAATGAGTTTTTTACAATACTTATTTTAGCGGATGTCTTTATTTTATTACTTTCTTTTCAATATACAGAAAAATATAGTCAACTTATAAGAAATACAGGTTTCGTGATTTGTACAATTTTAATAAGACTATCTTTTGCATCAAAAGGATTAGCAAATATTCTTTTAATTGTATCTAGTGTCCTTTTTGGGCTTATTATTTTGAGAATTTATCAAGCCTTTGAAAAAGATAATTAATCTTTTTTTTGACAAGCCTTCAAAGTATTCTTTAATAACATAGCTATAGTCATAGGCCCTACTCCTCCTGGAACTGGAGTTATATAGCTTGATTTTTTTGAGACATTTTTATAATCTACATCCCCTTTAATGACGTAACCTTTTGAAGTAGTTTTATCAAGTACACGAGTAATACCAACATCAATAACAACAGCGTCTTTTTTCACCATATCTTCTTTAATAAATTCAGGAATTCCTAGAGCAGAAATTATTATATCAGCTTCTAAACTCAACTCTTTAATATTTTTGGTCCTACTATGGGCCACAGTGACTGTGGCATTTCCATATGAACCTTTTTGACTCATTAAAATACTTATAGGCCTACCAACTATATTACTTCTTCCAATAACTAAACATTTTTTACCACTAGTTTTAATATTGTATCGTTTTAATATTTCTATTATTCCATATGGAGTAGCTGGAATAAAAGAAGGTAGCTCAAGTACCATCCTGCCAAAATTGGTAGGATGAAATCCATCGACATCTTTAACAGGGTCTACTGACAATAATACTTTTTCTTCATTAATATGTTTTGGAAGTGGTAATTGAACTATATAACCATCTATGTTTGAATTTGTATTGAGTTTTTCTATTTGATATAAAAGATCATTTTCACTTATTGACTTTTCAAGATGTATTAATGTTGATTCAAATCCAACTTCTTCACATGATCTGACTTTACTCCCAACATAAGTAAGACTTGCACCATCATCTCCAACTATAATAGCTGCTAGATGTGGCTTTTTCAAACCTAAAGACAATCTTACACCAACAGACTCTTTTATTTCTTGTTTTATTATATTGGATAGATATTTTCCGTCTAAAATTTTCATATATTATTTCTGATTTTGAAACATTTGCATCATTTGTCTTCCTTTTCCACCTTGCATCATTTTCATCATTTTACTCATTTGATTAAATTGTTTTATTATTTGGTTAACTTCAGAAATATCTTTTCCTGAACCCTGAGCAATTCTTTTTTTTCTGCTAGAATTCAAAATATTGGGGAATGACCTTTCTTTAGGTGTCATTGAAGAAATTATTACTTCAATATTTTTAAACGCATTTTCATCAATTTCTTGATCACCCATCATTTTATTTGCTCCAGGAATCATACCAACAAGATCCTTCAAACTTCCCATTTTTTTAATTTGGTTAATTTGACTTAAAAAGTCATCAAAGCCAAATTTATTTTTTGCTAACTTTTTACTAATTTTCCTAGCTTGATCCTCATCAAATTGATCTTGCGCTCTTTCAACAAGTGAAACAACATCTCCCATGCCAAGAATTCTGTCAGCCATTCTCTCAGGATAAAAAACATCAATAGCATCAATTTTTTCTCCAGTTCCAATAAATTTAATTGGCTTATCTACCACATTTCTAATCGATAAAGCAGCACCTCCTCTTGTATCCCCATCTAGTTTAGTCAAAACAACTCCATCAAAATTCAATTTATCATTAAAAGATTTAGCTGTGTTTACTGCATCTTGACCAGTCATAGAATCAACAACAAAAAGAGTTTCACAAGGTTTAATACTCTGATGTATCTCTGAAATTTCTTTCATTAAAACTTCATCAACAGCCAGTCTTCCAGCAGTGTCAATTATAATTACATCATTTTTCTCTTTTTTTGCATAATTAACAGCTTCATTAGCAATTTTAACAGGATTCTTTTCTTCAGTTTTTTTAAAAACTGGAACATCAATTTCATTTGCTAAAATCTCAAGCTGATCAATAGCTGCAGGTCTATATATATCACAAGCAACAAGAAGAGGTTTTTTTCTTTTTTTTGTTTTTAAATAATGAGCTAGTTTAGCTGAAAATGTAGTTTTACCAGAACCTTGAAGACCACTCATTAAAATAATAGAAGTGGTTTTGGATAAATTTAATTCATTTAAAGAGGATCCCATCAGATTAACTAATTCATCCTTAACTATCTTAACCAATAGCTGTCCAGGCTTAAGATTAGTAAGTACATTCTGACCTAAAGCTTTAATCTTTACACTATCAGTAAAATTTTTAGCTATTTTATAATTAACATCTGCATCCAGTAAAGCTCTTCTTATTTCCTTTAGAGTTGAGGCAACATTAATTTCAGTAATTTTACCATGTCCTTTGAGAACTTGAAAGGCCTTGTCTAGTTTTTGACTTAAATTATTGAACATTTCTAAAAATTAATTAATTAAAATTAATACAATTAATTGTTTAATGGTGTATGTGATCATTACTCTCTTTTATAGAATTTCAAAATACAAAATATCACATTCTTTCAGGAGTTTCAATTCCCAATAGACTACATGAATTAAAAATGGTATCCCCAACATTTTTTGTTAATATTAATCTAAAGTTTTTCAAATTTATATCTCTCTCTCCAAGTATAGATATATTCTGATAAAAAGAATTAAAAACCTTAACTAAGTCATATAAAAAGTTTGCAATTAAAGCAGGACTAAGTGTATTCCCAGCTTGTTTTATAACTTCTGGATAAATGATTAATTGCTTTAAGATTTCTTTTTCTTTCAAATCAATTTTAATACTATAATCTGGAGACCAGTCAATATTTTTATTTCTTAAAATAGATTGAATACGAGCATATGCATATTGAATAAAAGGGCCAGTATTTCCATTAAAATCAAATGAATCTTTAGGATTAAATAAAATTCTTTTTTTAGGATCAACTTTGAGAATAAAGTACTTTAACGCTCCCAAGCCAATCTGACTAAAAAGTTTTTGTGAATCAACAACATTTCTAACTTTTCCATTCTCTTCAGAAATAATCTGAGCAGATCTACACATTGATTCTATTAAATCATCAGCATCAACAACAGTCCCCTCTCTACTTTTCATTTTTCCTGAAGGCAGATCCACCATTCCATAGCTTAAATGAAAAAGTCTTTTAGACCAATCATATCCCAGTTTTTTTAAAATCATAAATAAAACCTTAAAATGATAATCTTGTTCATTTCCAACAGTATAAACCATTCCACTAATTTTTGATTGATCTAGGTAACGTTGATATGCCGTACCTAGATCCTGTGTTATGTATACTGAGGTTCCATCAGCTCTTAAAAGTAATTTTTCATCTAATCCTTCAGAGGTCAAATCAACCCATATAGAACCATCTTTTTTTGAATAAAAAACACCTTTTGAAAGACCTTCTTGAATTATTTTTTTTCCTAAAAGGTATGTTTCACTCTCATAATAGTATGAGTTGAAATCAACACCAAGTTTTTTATATGTAGTTTCAAAACCTTTATAAACCCAATTATTCATTTTACTCCATAAACTAATTGTTTCGGTATCGTTAGCTTCCCATTTTTTTAAAAGATCCTTAGCTTGTATAAAAATAGGAGCATTAGCTTTTGCAAATTCTTCTGTTTTTCCATTTCGAATCATTTTTTGAACTTGTAGATTATATTCTTTGTTATATAAAACATAATACTGGCCAACAAACTGATCTCCTTTTATTTTTTCTGAGGATGGAGTTTTATTATCTCCAAATAATTTCCATGCAATCATAGATTTACAGATATGGATTCCTCGATCATTAATAATTTGAGTTTTTAAAACTTTATTTCCATTAGCAGCCAAAATCTGGGAGATTGAATAACCAAGTAAGTTGTTTCTTATATGACCTAAATGAAGAGGCTTATTTGTATTAGGTGAAGAATACTCAACCATAATTAAATCAGATTTATCATCTGACTTCTTATGACCAAATTTAGGGATTCCATTGATTTTATTTAAAAAAGATATATAGAATGAAGATGAAATTGTAAGGTTCAAAAAACCGTTAATAATATTATAATTATCAATAATATCTAATTTTGATTTAAGCTCGGCTCCTATGGCTTCACCAAGCTTTATTGGATTCATTTTTATAATCTTCAGAAGAGGGAAAAGAACAACAGTAATATCTCCTTCAAAATCTTTTCTAGTAGATTGAAATTCAAGGCTTTCAATCAAAACTTTAAATTTAGTTTTTAAAAAAAGTTTTACTATTTTACTTATTTCTTTTTCCATATATATAAGCTGAAACAAATATAATTAAACTCATGCTATTAGCTACACGCTTGGTAATAAAGTGTTATTTTTAAACAAATATGTTATTAAACCTTTCATATAATGATCCATCACTTAAAGAGAAGATAAATCTGTCTATTGGATCTCCTTTTTCTCTTTTGGAAAGATTAAAAAAAAAAGGGGTTGGATCACCAAGGCTAATTATAACTGAATCTTCAATTAATATTCATAATCTTTTGATTCTAGATAAAAATATAAATTTTTGTAATATTGAGATGCGTCCAAAAGGAATTATAATTAGATTCAGAAGTTTACTTGAGACATATGGTTTAGTTGTACCATTTTATAAACTTAAATTATATAAGGGAAAGGCTCATCAATACTCAATTTATAATGATAGCACATTTATAAAAATTGAGGTTAAAAAAAAAGATGATCATGCTTTTTTTAAAAAGCTCAGCATAGAAAAAAATAGTTATAAATATTAAGTATTTGATTTTTAAGCTCTCTGTGTATTTCTGTATTTACTTCCACTGTAAATTTGCCTAGGACGACCAATTGGCTCACTATTTAATTTCATCTCCCTCCACTGTGCTATCCAACCAGGCAACCTACCTAAAGCGAACATAACTGTAAACATTTCTGTTGGTATCTCTAGTGCTCTATATATTATTCCAGAATAAAAATCTACGTTAGGATATAATTTTCTGTCTACAAAATATTTATCATTTAAGGCTTCTTGTTCCAAGTTTTTTGCAATATTTAGAATAGGATCTACGATTCCAAGGTCTTTTAAAACCTCATCAGCAGTTTTTTTAATGATTTTAGCTCGTGGATCAAAATTTTTATAAACTCTATGACCAAACCCCATTAAACGAAATGGATGGTTTTTATCTTTTGCTTTTTCCATAAACCTACTTGTATCTCCTCCATCCCTTTTTATCAACTCTAACATTTCAATAACAGCTTGATTAGCTCCTCCATGCAGTCTTCCCCATAATGCAGAAATTCCCGCAGAGATTGAAGCAAATAATCCTGCTTCAGATGATCCTACAATTCTAACTGTAGAAGTAGAGCAATTTTGTTCATGATCTGCATGTAAAATTAAAAGCTTATTTAAAGCGCTTGTTACTACAGAGTTACTAGAGTACTCTTCATTCGGCTTTTTAAACATCATTTGAGCTAAGTTTTCTATGTAGGGTAAAGAATTGTCTGAGTAATTTAAAGGCAACCCTTTGGCTTTTCTATGAACCCATGCAGATATAACTGAAAACTTAGCAATTAACTGAACAATTGCATGATACATTTTATCATCTGAATTAACATCAACTGATCCTGGATTAAAAGAAATTAAAGCAGAGGTTAAAGAAGCTAAAACTCCCATAGGATGTGCTCCATGCGGAAAGCTTTTTAAAATACTTGTAATATCTTCATGAACTAGAGACTCTTTTCTAATATCATTTTCAAATTTAGTTAATTGATCTTTAGACGGCATTTCACCAAAAACTAATAAATATGATACTTCAATAAAACTGGAATTATTTGCTAAATCGTCAATATCATATCCTCTATATCTTAAAACACCATTTTCTCCATCTAAATAAGTAATATTACTAACACATGATCCAGTGTTTTTATAACCTGGGTCTAGAGTAATCAAACCTGTTTTTGAGCGTAAAGCTTTGATGTCAATACCAAGCTCATTTTCAGTCCCTCTGACAAGAGGAAAATCATAAACTTTATCTTTATAACTTAATTTTATTTTTTCATCCATTTCCTATTATACATTTTTTTTTTGAATAAACTAACTTTTATCATAAGTTAAATGCATCAAAGCCAGGATAATATGCCTTATCACCTAACTCTTCTTCTATTCTTATCAACTGATTATACTTTGACATTCTATCGCTTCGTGAAGCAGATCCAGTTTTAATTTGTCCAGTATTTAATGCCACAGCTAGATCTGCAATTGTAGTATCCTCAGTTTCCCCTGATCTGTGAGAGATAACCGATGTATATCCAGCGCTATTTGCCATTTCAACAGCCGCTATTGTTTCTGTCAAAGTACCTATTTGATTAACCTTGATTAAAATAGAATTTGCATAATTTCCATCGATACCTTTCCTTAATCTTTTGACATTAGTTACAAACAAATCATCTCCAACTAATTGAGTATTTTTACCTGCAATTTTATTTAAATATTTCCAACCATCCCAATCGTTTTCATCCATTCCATCCTCTATAGAAATTATCGGGTACTTCTTTGTAAGTTCTAATAGGTATTCAGCTTGATTTTTTGAATCTCTAATCTCAGCTTCTTTACCCTCGAAAATTGTGTAATCATATTTTCCGTCTTTATAGAATTCTGAAGAAGCACAATCAAGAGCTATCTTAACCTCATTACCAGCCTTATAACCTGCATTTTTTATTGCATACATAATTGTTTTAAGAGCATCTTCTGTTCCATCTAAATTTGGTGCGAAACCACCCTCATCTCCAACAGCAGTACTTAAATTTCTTTCGTTCAAAACCTTTTTTAGATTATGAAAAATTTCTGTACCAATTTGCATAGCATGTGAAAAACTTTTTGCTCCAACAGGTATTATCATAAATTCTTGAAAAGCAATTGGAGCATCAGAGTGAGAACCTCCATTTATTATATTCATCATCGGAACAGGAAGAGTATTTGCATTTTCACCACCAATATGACTGAATAATGAGACACCGGACTCTTTGGCTGCAGCTTTAGCAACAGCAAGAGAAATTCCTAATATTGAATTTGCACCCAAATTAGACTTATTTTCAGAATTATCGATTTCTATCATTAATTTATCTATTTCATTTTGATTAAAAACCGATAAACCAACGAGTTTTGGTGCTAAAATGTAATTTACATTAAAGATTGCTTTTTTAACACCTTTTCCCATAAAGTCACTTCCACCATCTCTTAATTCTACAGCTTCATGCTCTCCAGTTGATGCCCCAGATGGAACTGCAGCCCTTCCTTTAATTCCATTTTCAGTAATTACATCAACTTCTACAGTTGGGTTTCCTCTGGAATCTATAATTTGTCGTGCATGTATTTTTTTTATTAAACTCATGAATTTGATTTATTATTTTAAGTATACTAAGAAACAGCTTTTATTGATTTTATAAATTGATCAAATAGATAATTTGAATCATTTGGTCCAGGAGCTGCTTCAGGGTGATATTGAACAGAAAAACAATTTTTGGATTTGACCTTTATTCCAGCAACAGTTCCATCATTTAGATGAGTATGAGTTATTATTATATTTGGATTTGACTCTGCAGCATCCTTATCTATTGCAAAGCCGTGATTTTGTGAAGTTATTTCTCCTTTTTTCGTTTCATGATTCATAACCGGATGGTTTATCCCTCGATGACCATTAAACATTTTATATGTTGGAATATCATTTGCTAAAGCAATTACTTGATGACCTAAACAAATTCCAAAAAGTGGAAGGTTTTTTTTAATAATTTTTCTTGCAAGTAATTGAGCTTTTAAAAGAGGTTTTGGATCTCCAGGACCATTTGATATAAAGTAACCATCGGGGTTCCATTCTGAAACAGTTTCAAATGAAGAATCATATGGGAAAACTTTGATGTAAATATTTCTTTTTGATAAATGATTTAAGATATTTTTTTTAACGCCTAAATCAATTGCTGAAACTTTATATTTAGATTCAGGGTTACCTATAAAATAGGATTTTTTTGTAGAAACTTTGGATGCTAATTCTAAACCATCCATTTTTGGAAGATTTTGTAATTCAGCTTCTATTTCATCTATTCGGTCAACTTCAGTTGTAATTGCTGAATTCATAGCTCCATTATCTCTTATGTAGCTGACCAATGCTCTGGTATCCACATCTGAAATCCCAACTATATTATTTTCTTTAAAATATGAGAGTAAGTCTCCATCGGCAGATGGTCTTGTTTGTGTATAACTAAAATTCTTACAAATTAATCCTGCAATTTTAATACTATTTGATTGAGCATCATAATCCAAAACACCATAATTTCCAATATGTGCATTTGTCGAAACCATTATTTGACCGTAATATGAGGGATCGGTAAAAATTTCCTGATAACCTGTCATACCAGTATTGTAACAAATTTCTCCATATCCAGTTCCCTCTATTCCTATAGATTTTCCAAAAAACTTTGTGCCATCGGCAAGAATAACAATCGCTTTTTTTAATGCTTTATAACTCATAAAATTTATTTAGCAAATTAACAAAAAAAAGGATAATCTAAAATGACTATCCTTTCTATTTTTTTGAAGGTAAAATCAAATTAAACTCTAATTAGAAGGTTCTGTCGCCTCAGACTTTTTTATAATTGATTCTTTAGTCTCTGATGATTTTTTTGGCTTTCTTCTTCGAGTTGATCTTTTGATTTTATCAGTATTTAATGAATATATTTCGTTAAAATCAACCAATTCAATCATTGCCATATCAGCATTATCTCCTAATCTGTTTCCCATTTTAATTATTCTAGTATACCCACCAGGACGATCACCAACTTTGTTTGAAACAACACCAAATAATTCTGACACAGATTCTTTACTTCTTAACTGGCTAAAAACAAGTCTTCTATTGTGAGTAGAATCATTTTTAGATTTGGTTATAATCGGTTCAATAAAAATTTTTAAGGCTTTAGCTTTAGTTAAAGTTGTATTAATTGATTTATGTTCAATTAAAGAACAGGCCATATTAGACAACATCGATTTACGATGAGCTTTTTTTCGACCTAAATGCATTACTTTTTTTCCGTGTCTCATTTTAAATATTATAAAAATCTATAAAGTTAATCTTTATCTAATTTATATTTAGATAAATCCATTCCAAAAGATAAACTTTTAAGAACGACCAATTCTTCCAATTCTGTTAATGATTTTTTTCCAAAATTACGAAACTTCATTAAATCGTTTTTATTAAAAGAAACTAAATCTCCCAAAGTTTCTACCTCAGCAGCCTTGAGACAATTAAGTGCTCTTACAGATAAATCCATATCAATAAGTTTTGTTTTTAAAAGCTGACGCATGTGAAGAGATTCCTCATCATAAGTTTCGGTTTGTGCAATTTCGTCTGCTTCAAGTGTAATTCTTTCATCTGAAAATAAAAAGAAGTGATGTATTAAAGTTTTAGCAGCTTCGGTCAGAGCATCTTTTGGATGTATAGACCCATCAGTTATAATTTCGAAAACTAACTTTTCATAATCAGTTTTTTGCTCGACACGAAAATCTTCAATACTATATTTAACATTTTTTACAGGAGTAAAAACTGAATCTATTGCAATAGTCCCTAATGGTGCATTTGGATTTTTATTTTCTTCAGCAGGAACATAACCACGACCTTTTTCTATGATTAATTCAATATTTAAAGTAACTGCTTTCTCAAGGTTACATATTACATGATCAGGATTAAGAACTTGAAATCCAGAAATAAATTTTTGAAAATCTCCAGCTTTTAATTGATCTTGACCTCCAATATTGATTGTAACATTTTCATCTTCTAAGTCATCAATCTGACGCTTGAATCTTACTTGTTTTAAATTTAAAACTATTTCAGTAACATCTTCAACAATTCCTGGAATTGTTGAAAATTCATGATCTACACCTTCAATTTTTACAGATGTAATTGCAAATCCCTCTAATGAGGATAATAAAACTCTACGGAGCGCGTTACCAACAGTTAATCCGTAACCGGGTTCAAGTGGACGAAACTCAAATTTACCTTCGAAATTTGAAGAATCGATCATAACAACTTTATCGGGTTTTTGAAAATTTAATATAGCCATAATTATTGCTTATTTTTTATTTTGAATATAGTTCAACGATCAATTGTTCTTTTATGTTCTCAGGTATTTGTAGTCGCTGTGGAATACTTACAAATGTTCCCTGAAGAACATCTCGATTCCATGTAAGCCACTCATAATTACTTGAATTGTTGTCCAAAGAATTAATAATGATCTGTAATGATTTTGATTTTTCTCTTACTCCAACAACATCACCAGGTTTAAGCTGAAATGATGGTATATTTACAATTTTATCGTTAACTGTAATGTGACGATGTGAAACTAATTGACGAGCTCCACTCCTAGAAGGAGATAGGCCTAACCTGTATACAGTATTATCGAGACGTGATTCACATAATTGAAGTAAAACTTCTCCTGTAACACCTTTAGATCTATTCGCTTTTTCAAATAAATTTCTGAACTGACGTTCTAAAATTCCATATGAATATTTTGCCTTTTGTTTTTCCATCAACTGAATTGCATATTCCGACTTTTTTCCACGCCGACGATTGTTACCATGTTGACCTGGAGGATAATTTCTTTTTTCGAAGGATTTATCTTCTCCGAAAATAGCCTCTCCAAATTTCCTAGCTATTTTTGTTTTAGGACCAGTATATCTTGCCATTTCTTGTATTTTTATTATTTGTAGACTATGAATTAAGGTCTTATCCTTCGATAGTTATACAAATAAGATTAATATTAAACACGTCTTCTTTTGGGAGGACGACATCCGTTATGAGGTAAAGGAGTAACATCTATAATTTCTGTTACTTCAATACCATTATTATGAAGGGTTCTTATGGCAGACTCTCTACCATTTCCAGGCCCCTTTACGTATACTTTAACCTTTCTTAGGCCAGCTTCCTGTGCTACTTTAGCACAATCTTCTGCTGCAGTTTGAGCTGCATAAGGAGTGTTTTTCTTTGATCCTCTAAAACCCATTTTCCCAGCCGATGACCAAGAGATTACTTCTCCTTTTAAATTTGTTAAAGATATTATTATGTTATTGAAAGAAGCATTTATGTGGGCTTCGCCCGATGCTTCAACAATGACTTTTCTTTTTTTTGTTACTGCTTTTGCCATTGATGTTTATTATTTAGTGACTTTCTTTTTATTTGCAACAGTCTTCCTTTTACCTTTTCTTGTTCTTGAATTATTTTTAGTTCGTTGGCCGCGAAGTGGCAGACCAGATCGGTGACGAATGCCTCTGTAACAACCAATATCCATAAGTCTTTTAATGTTCAACTGATTTTCTGACCTCAGCTCTCCTTCAATCTTAAAACTACCAACAACTTCTCTAATTCTACCTGTTTCTTCATCGGTCCAATCCTGAACTTTAGTGTCTTCACTAACTTTAGCTGATAATAAAATATTTGATGCACGACTTCTTCCTATACCATAAATATAGGTTAGTGCTATAACTCCTCTTTTTTGTTTTGGAATATCAACTCCTGAAATTCTTGCCATAATTTATCCTTGTCTTTGTTTGAATCGAGGATTCTTTTTATTAATAACATATAAAGTGCCCTTTCTTCTTACAATTTTGCAATCAGCACTTCTTTTTTTTATTGATGCTCTTGTTTTCATTTTAATAATTCTTTTTAAAATCTATACGTAATTCTTGCTTTTGTTAGATCATATGGACTCATTTCTAATTTTACTTTGTCTCCAGGCAGCAATTTTATGTAATGTAGTCTCATCTTTCCTGAAATATGAGCTGTAACTACGTGACCATTTTCTAATTCAACTCTGAACATTGCATTAGACAAAGCTTCAATAATATTTCCTTCCTGTTCTATTGCTTCTTGTTTTGCCATATCTATATTGTTGGTGTTATCGTTCTACGATTCTTACCAGTTTTCATTAAACCATCATAATGACGATTTAATAGGTATGAATTTATTTGCTGAATTGTATCTATTGCAACTCCTACCATTATTAATAAGGATGTTCCTCCATAAAATAATGCCCACCCTTGTTGCATTCCAATTAACTTGACAACAATTGCAGGGAATACTGCAATTGCAGCAAGGAATAGAGATCCAGGAAAAGTAATGTGTGACATAATTGTATCTAGATAGTTAGAAGTTTCGTTTCCTGGTTTTATTCCAGGAACAAAACCACCACTTCTTTTAAGATCATCAGACATTTTGTTAGTAGGGACTGTAATTGCTGTATAAAAAAATGTGAAAATGATAATTAGTAGACCAAATAAAATATTGTACCATAAACCAAATATATCTGAAAATTCGGTTTGCATCCACTGACCAAAATCAGAGTTGCCTATAAAACTTCCAAGGTATACTGGAGCAAACATTAAAGCTTGAGCAAAGATGATAGGCATAACTCCTGAAGCATTAAGTTTGAGTGGGATATATTGACGTGAGCCAGAAATATTTTGCTGAGTAGTTCCTCCGCTAGTTCGTCTAGCATATTGAACTGGAATTTGTCTTACTGCCATTACTAATAAGACTGACAATAAAATTATTACAACCCATAAAACCAATTCGATTAAAATAAGCATAAGTCCCCCATTATTTTCACTTACTCTAGAAACAAACTCTTGTGTAAAGGATAATGGTAGGTTTGCAATAATACCTACCATAATTAAGAGTGAAATACCATTACCAATTCCTTTATCTGTAATTTTTTCACCAAGCCACATAGCAAAAATAGTTCCCGTAACAAGAATTGTTACAGAACTAAAAATAAATAAAGGACCTCTACCTAAAATAAAAGCGCTATCGGGAACACCCAGAGCGCTTAAACCAAAAAGGTAAGCAGGAGCCTGTACAATGCATATAGCAATTGTTAACCATCTTGTGATTTGATTAATTGTTTTACGACCACTTTCTCCCTCCTTTTGAAGTTTTTGAAGATATGGCACTGCAATACCCATTAATTGCACAACTATTGAGGCAGATATGTAAGGCATTATACCTAAAGCAAAAACAGAGGCATTAGCAAAAGCTCCACCAGTAAAAGCATTTAAAATTCCGAGGAGTCCTCCAGCATCTGATTTTTGAGCTAAAGATGCTAACTGAACTGAATCAATCCCAGGGATTACAACTTGTGCTCCGAGACGATATACCAATAATAAAAATAAAGTAACACCAATTCTTTGACGGAGTTCGCTTATGTTATAAATATTTATTAAAGTCTCTAAAAAATTTTTCATAATTTCATTAAATACTAATTACTTCTCCTCCTGCATTTTCGATTGCTTTTTTGGCAGATGCAGAAAACTTATGTGCCGAAACTTTTACGGGAACATCAATTTTACCCCTACCTAAAATTTTAACAAGATCATTTTTTCCCGCTAATTGAAGTAAAATTATATTATCTAAAGTTAATTCTTTTTTAATTTTTTTTGAATCAACTAAATTTTGAATTGTATCAATATTAATTCCAGTATATTCTTTTCGGTTAATGTTCTTAAAACCAAACTTGGGAACACGTCTTTGGAGGGGCATTTGACCACCTTCAAATCCAAGTTTTTTTGAGTAACCAGAACGTGATTTGGCTCCTTTATGCCCTCTGGAAGCTGTTCCACCTTTTCCAGATCCTTGTCCACGACCTAATCTTTTACTATTCTTATGCGTAGACCCACTCGCAGGTTTTAAATTATTTAAACTCATGATTTCTATTTTTAAACTTCAATAACTGAAACTAAATGTTTTACTTTATTAATCATTCCTATGATACTTGGAGAAGCATCATGAGTAACCTCTTTTCCAATACCTCTTAAACCTAAAGCTTCAAGGGTTTGTTTTTGGGACTTAACTCTTTTGATACTACTTCTAACTTGTTTTACTTTAATTTTTTTCATCATTAATAAATTATTAACCATTAAATACTTTATCTAATGAAACTCCTCTTTGATTAGCAACTGTTTCAGGACTTCTTAGTTGAAGGAGAGCATCAAATGTGGCTTTAACAACATTATGTGGGTTAGAGGATCCTTGAGACTTGGATAAAACATTATGAACACCCACTGCTTCAAGTACTGCTCTTACTGCACCACCCGCAATAACTCCTGTACCTTCTGATGCAGGCTTTAAAAAAACTCTCGCTCCCCCAAATTTACCCTTTTGTTCATGAGGTAAAGTCCCTTTATTAATAGGAATTCGAACCAGGTTTTTCTTTGCATCCTCAACAGCTTTAGCAATTGCTTCTGATACTTCTTTAGACTTACCTAAACCTTGGCCTAAAACACCATTTTCATCACCTACAACAACAATTGCAGAAAATCCAAAAGCTCGACCTCCTTTTGTCACTTTAGTTACACGTTGTACACCAACTAAACGATCTTTTAAATCAAGACCTGCAGGTTTAACATGTTCGACATTACTATAATTTTGATACATATTTTATCTTTTAAAATTTTAGACCCCCATCACGAGCACCTTCTGCTAAAGATTTTACTCTACCATGATATAAATAACCACCACGATCAAATTTAACAGATTTGATTCCAGCTGCTAATGATCTCTCAGCAATTAATTTTCCGACCAAAATTGAATTTTCCATTCTTGATGAACCATTAATGTCTTTTTCTCTTGAAGAAGCTGTTACAATAGTAGTTCCATTTAAATCATTAATTACTTGAGCATAAATTTCTTTGTTACTTCTAAAAACTGCTAATCTGGGTTCTGTTGCATTACCAGAAACAGTTTTTCGAATCCTTTTTCGAATTCTTTCTCTACGTTTTGTTTTTGTTAATCCCATGATATAAAAATTATGCTGATTTACCTGCTTTTCTTCTTATTTGTTCTCCAACAAATCTAACACCTTTACCTTTGTAGGGTTCGGGTTTTCTGAATGATCTAATTTTAGCAGCAACAAAGCCAACTAATTGTTTATCAAAAGATGTTAATTTGATTATTGGATTTTTTCCTTTTTCTGAAATTGTTTCAACCTTGACCTCAGGAGCAATATCAAAAATAATGTTATGAGAATATCCTAAAGCTAAATCAAGTGTTTGCGATTGGTTAGATGCACGATAACCTACACCAACTAATTCTAACTCCTTGGTAAATCCTTTGGAAACTCCTTCAATCATATTAAAAACTAATGCTCGATACAAACCGTGTTTAGCATTAGATTCTTTAGTTTTTGAAGGATTTAGTACTGTCAGAACACTGTCATTTATTTCAAATTTTACATCTGAAAATGATTGTGTTAATTCACCAAGTTTTCCTTTGACAACAATTAAACTTTCTTGAATATCTACAGATACTCCTTCTGGTATTGAAATTGGATTATTTCCTATTCTAGACATTTTTTATTACGATTTGCATTATTAATACACATAGCAAAGGACCTCGCCTCCTACGTTTTGTTTTTCTGCTTGTTTTCCCGTCATCAAACCCTTAGAGGTTGAAATAATCGAAATTCCTAATCCATTTAAAACTCTTGGAATATTATTAATCCCTGAATATTTACGTAATCCGGGGGTGCTAATCCTTTTTATTTTTTTTATAACCGGATCTTTTGTATTTGAATCGTACTTCAAGGCAATTTTGATATTTCCTTGATTATTTTTTGTTTCTTCAAATTTATAACTAAGTATATAACCTTGATCAAATAGAATTTTAGTCATTTCTTGCTTGGTGTTTGATGAAGGTATATCAACTACCCTATGACCAGCACTGTTGGCATTTCTAATTCGTGTTAAATAATCTGCAATTGGGTCTGTATTCATATATTTTTATTTTTACCAGCTAGCTTTTGTTACTCCTGGTATTAATCCTTTATTTGCCATTTCTCTGAATGTAACACGTGAGAGTCCAAACTGACGAATATATCCTTTTGGACGTCCAGTCAATTTACATCGATTGTGTAACCTGACTGGAGATGCGTTTTTTGGAAGTTTCTGAAGAGCATCGTAATCTCCGGCTTCTTTTAAAGCTTTACGCTTTGCAGAAAATTTTTGTACAGTTTTAGCTCTTTTAACTTCTCGAGCTTTCATTGATTCTTTTGCCATATTAATTCTTTTTAAAGGGTAAGCCTAGTTCGTTCAATAATGATTTTGCTTCTTTATCTGTTTTTGCATTTGTGACAAATGTTATATCCATTCCTCCAATTTTATTAACCTTATCAATGTCTATTTCAGGAAATATAATTTGTTCTGTTACACCTAGGTTATAATTTCCACGACCATCAAAACCAGTTGATTTTACTCCTTGAAAATCACGAACTCTTGGCAATGCAACAGTTACAAGCCTATCTAAAAATTCATACATTCTTTCACCACGTAGAGTTACTTTAGTCCCAATAGGCATACCTTTTCTCAATTTAAAAGAAGCAACATCTTTTTTTGAGATTGTAGCGACAGCCTTTTGACCGGTAATTTGAGTTAATTCATCAACTGCATAATCAATAAGTTTTTTGTCAGAAACTGCTGCACCAACACCTTTACTTAAAACTATTTTTTTAAGCTTTGGAACCTCCATTATGTTAGAATAACTATATTCTTGTTTAAGAGAATTCATTATTCTCTCTTTATACTCCTTTTTTAACCTAGGTTGATAACTCATAATTATATAATTTCGTTAGATTTCTTTGAATAACGAATTTTTTTATCATCTTCAATTCGATAACCTATTCTTGATGTTTTACCATCTGAGGTAACAATTGAAATATTAGAAATATCTATTGAAGCTTCCTTTTCAACAATACCTCCTTGAGGACTCTGGGCATTTGGCTTAGTATGTTTTTTAACTAAGTTAATACCTTCAACGATCACTCTATTAGAACCTGAAACAATTTTTATAACTTTTCCTTCATTTCCTTTTTGAGCTCCAGCTATCACTCTCACATTATCCCCTTTTTTTATTTTAAATTTTTTCATTGTATAAATTTATAGCACCTCAGGTGCTAATGAAACAATTTTCATAAACTGCTTATCTCTTAACTCACGTGCAACTGGACCAAAAACTCTAGTTCCTCTCATTTCACCAGTTTCACTTAGAAGAACACAAGCATTATCGTCAAAACGAATATACGATCCATCAGGCCTTCTGATTTCCTTTGTAGTTCTAACTACGACAGCTGTAGATACTTGACCTTTTTTGACTGTTCCTGCAGGGGTTGCGTCTTTTACACTAATAACAATTTTATCCCCAACAGATGCATATCGTCTTTTTGTTCCTCCTAGAACTCTAATTGTAAGGACTTCCTTAGCTCCGGTATTATCAGCAACCTTAAGTCTTGATTCTTGTTGTAACATTTTATTTTGCTCTTTCTATTATTTCTACTAATCTCCAATTTTTTGATTTACTTAATGGACGTGTTTCCATTATTTTAACCGTATCACCTATTTTACAATCGTTCGTCTCATCATGAGCGGTATACTTTTTTGTTTTTAGAACATACTTTCCATACATTGGATGTTTGGTTCTCTTTACTTCAGAAACAATAATAGATTTTTCCATTTTATTGCTAGTTACAACACCGATTCTTTCTTTTCTGAGATTTCTACTTTCCATAATTTATAACTTAATATGTTTATTTATTTGCATTTTTTGCTGTTAATAAACGTGAAACTGTCCTTCGAACATCCCTAATTTGTATTGGGTTTTCAAGTGGTGAAATTGAGTGTGACATTCTCAAGTCACTTAATTTTTTTTTAAACTCCTCAAGTTTATCAGTTATATCTTCTAATGAGAGTTTTTCTATTTCAGTTTGTTTCATCTTTCATCAGTTTTTGATTCATAATCTCTTGCTATGATAAATTTAGTTCTTACAGGAAGCTTTTGTGCAGCAAGTCTAAGCGCTTCTTTTGCGACATCCAAAGAGACTCCTGCAACTTCAAACATTATTCTTCCTGGCTTAACAACAGCTACAAAATATTCAGGAGCACCTTTACCCTTTCCCATTCTTACTTCTAAAGGTTTTTTTGTAATGGGTTTATCAGGAAAAATTTTAATCCATAATTGGCCTTCTCTTTTCATGTAACGAGTAGCTGCAATTCTAGCAGCTTCGATTTGTCTAGAGGTTATAAAATGAGAATCAGTTGACTTAATACCAAACATACCATTAGATAATTGATTTCCTCTTTGAGAAAAACCTTTCATTCTTCCTTTTTGTGCCTTACGAAATTTTGTTCTTTTAGGTTGTAACATGATCCCAGTGATTGAAAATTATTTTCTTCCTCGACGCTGTTGACGTCCGTTAGATTTATTATTTTTTGAATTTATACCTGATTTTTTTTGCATTCCAATAAGTGGGGATAATTCTCTCTTTCCATACACTTCTCCTTTCATAATCCAAACCTTGACACCTAAGCGACCATATGTAGTATGAGCTTCAACAAGAGCATAATCAATATCAGCTCTAAAGGTTGATAAAGGTATACGTCCCTCTTTATATGACTCACTCCTTGCCATCTCAGCTCCATTTAAACGCCCTGAGATTTGTACTTTAATTCCCTCTGCATTCATTCTAATTGATGAGGCAATAGACATCTTAATCGCTCTTCGATATGAAATACGATTTTCAATCTGTCTTGCAATACTTGTGGCAACAAGCTTAGCATCAAGCTCAGGTCTTTTTATCTCATGGATGTTAATTTGAATATCCTTAGCAGTTATTTTCTTTAACTCCTCTTTCAACTTATCTACTTCTTGACCAGCTTTACCGATAATAATACCAGGTCGAGCTGTGGTTATAGTTACAGTAATTAATTTTAAAGTTCTTTCTATTATAACATTAGACACACTTGCTTTAGATAATCTAGCATTAATGTAACGTCTTATTTTATCGTCTTCTGCTAGCTTATCACCATAATCTTTTCCTCCATACCAATTAGAGTCCCATCCTCTTATGATTCCCAAGCGATTTCCAATAGGATTTGTTTTTTGTCCCATAATTTAATCTTCAATATTATTTGAACCCAGAATAAGGGTTACATGATTTGATCGTTTTCTAATTCTATGCGCTCGTCCTTGTGGGGCTGGACGTAATCTTTTGAGCATACTTCCACTATCTACTTTAACTTCTTGAACAAATAGGTTCGCGTTTTCTACATCACTATTTTCATTTTTTGATTGCCAATTTGAAATGGCTGATAACAGAAGTTTTTCTAGTCTTTTAGATGCCTCTTTGGGACTAAATTTAAGAATGGAAAGGGCTTTATCAATCTTTTCACCCCTCAACTGATCTGCTACAAGTCTCATTTTACGTGGGGAAGTAGGGCAGTTATTTAATTTTGCGAAAGAAAATTTTCTTTTACTTTCTTTGCTGAGCTCAGCACTTTTTCTTTTACGATTTCCCATAGAGCTTTATTTTTTTCCTTTATTTTTGGCTCCAGCATGACCACGAAATGAACGAGTAGGTGAAAATTCACCTAACTTGTGTCCTACCATATTCTCTGTGATGTAAACTGGTATATGTGTTTTACCATTATGAACTCCAATAGTTTGTCCAACAAAGTCTGGTGTTATTAAGGATGCACGAGACCAAGTCTTAATAACTGTTTTTTTATTTTTTTCAATATTAGTGTTGATCTTAGCATTTAAACTATGATGAACAAATGGACCTTTTTTTAATGAACGTGCCATAATTTATTTTTTTCTTCGCTCTATTATGAATTTATTACTTGCTTTTGTTTTTGAACGTGTTCGGTAGCCTTTAGCAGGAACCCCATTTCTTGATCGAGGATGACCCCCTGATGCACGGCCTTCTCCACCACCCATAGGATGATCGACTGGGTTCATTGCTACAGGCCTTGTTCTTGGACGACGTCCTAACCAACGTGATCTTCCTGCTTTTCCTGCAACTAAAAGCTGATGATCCGAATTTGAAACAGATCCTATGGTCGCAAGGCATAATGTTTGAATTAATCTTGTTTCTCCTGAAGGCATTTTAATTGAAGCAAATTTACCCTCTCTTGCCATTAATTGAGCAAATGCACCAGCACTTCTAGCAATTACTGCTCCTTTTTTAGGTTGAAGCTCTATACATGAAATTATTGTACCAAGTGGTATTTTTGATAGAGGTAAAGAATTACCGACATCCGCTGATGATTTTTCTCCGGAAGAAACTTTTTGCCCAACTTTTAATCCACTTTGGGCAATTATATATCTTTTTTCACCGTCTTTATATTCCAAAAGAGCAATAAAAGAACTTCGATTAGGATCGTATTCAATAGATTTTACTGTCGCAGGTATATCAAATTTATTTCTTTTAAAGTCAATGACTCGATAGCGTCTTTTATGACCTCCTCCTTTATATCGAATGGTCATTTTCCCTTTATTGTTTCTACCTCCACTTCTCTTTTGTGGCTCAAGTAAACTTTTTTCGGGTTTATCAGTAGTAATAGCATCAAAGCCATTTACTATTGTAAATCTTTGAGCAGGTGTTACTGGTTTTAATTTTCTTACTGACATATCTCCAAATGTTATTGATTACTATAAAAATCGATTACATCACCTTCTATTAATTGAACTAAAGCTTTTTTTAAAGCATTAGTTTTACCATGTTGTATTCCGGTTTTTGTATACTTTGTTTTTCTTTCTGGCCCATAATTCATAGTCCTAACTTTGGATACATTAACATCATAATAGCTTTCAACAGCTTTTTTAATTTCAACTTTATTGGCTTTTACATCAACTAAAAATGTATAACGATTATTTAACTCGCTGTCTGCAGTTGCTTTTTCAGTAATAATTGGTTTAATTAAAACACTCATAAATTTAAACTTTGTTCAAAATTAATTCTAATTCACTAATCGCACCTTCTGTTAAAATTAAATTACTAGCATTTGAAATGGTGTAAGTATTTAATTCTGAGTTTAATACAACTTTTGATTTTTTTAAATTACGCGATGACAAATATACATTTTTATTTTGCTCACCTAATACTAGCAATGATTTTTTAGTATCGAGATTTAGGGACTTTAATACATTTAAAAAAACACTTGTTTTAGGGGTATCAAATTTAAAATCTTCTAAAATGATTATTTCTTTATTTTTAGCTTTTTTACTTAATGCCGACTTTCTTGCCAATCGTTTAACTTTTTTGTTAACTTTTTGACTATAATCTCTGGGAGTAGGGCCAAATATTCTTCCCCCTCCTCTAAATAAAGGGTTTTTAATGCTACCTGCTCTTGCAGTCCCAGTTCCTTTTTGTTTTTTAATCTTTCTGGTTGAACCAACGATATCTGCCCTTTCTTTTGATTTGTGAGTACCTTGTCGCTTGTTAGCTAGATGTTGTTTGACATCAAGATATATTGCATGATCATTTGGTTCAATTCCAAATACTGAAGGATTAAGCTTTGCTTTTCTTCCAGTATCTTTTCCTTTAATATTTAAAACAGCTATCTCCATTATTTGCTAATTATTAAATATGAATTATTGTGCCCAGGGACACATCCTTTAACTACTAAAATATTTTTATCTAAGACAACTTTAAGGACTCGGAGGTTTTGTACTTTAACAGACTCATTACCTGTTTGGCCTGCCATTCGCATGCCTTTAAAAACACGAGCTGGATATGATGCAGCTCCAATTGAACCAGGTGCTCTTAAACGATTATGTTGTCCATGTGTAGCTTGTCCAACTCCTGCAAACCCGTGACGCTTTACAACACCTTGAAACCCTTTTCCTTTTGATATCCCCGAAACATCTACAAATTCACCTTCAATAAAATGATCTACAGTTATCTGGTCACCCAAATTATAATCTTCACTAAAATTTTTGAATTCAAAGAGTTTACGTTTGACAGAAGTATTGGCTTTTTTAAAATGACCAATCGCAGCTTTAGAACTGTTTTTCTCGCTTTTGTCATCGAAACCTAATTGAAGGGCTTCGTACCCATCAATATTTTTAGTTCTGACCTGGGTAACCACACAAGGACCCGCTTCGATAACGGTACATGGAATATTTTTTCCATTTGTATCAAACAAGGACGTCATTCCAACTTTTTTTCCAATTAATCCAGACATGATTACTATATATTTATTTAAACTTTTATTTCAACTTCAACACCACTAGGTAATTCGAGTTTCATTAGAGCATCAATTGTTTTTGATGATGAACTGTAGATATCTAGCAAACGTTTATTGTAACACAATTTGAATTGTTCACGTGATTTTTTGTTAACATGAGGAGAACGAAGAACAGTAAAAATTTTTTTGTGTGTTGGAAGTGGAATTGGACCTGTTACAACAGCTCCAGTTGTTTTTACAGTCTTAACAATTTTATCAGCAGATTTGTCTACTAAATTGTGGTCATACGATTTTAACTTTATTCTAATTTTTTGACTCATCTTTTAATATTAAATATTATTCCCTTTAACATCAGCAATAACTTTTTCTGATATGTTTGATGGAGTTTCAGCATAATGAGAAAATTCCATGGTTGAGGTCGCTCTTCCTGAAGAAAGTGTTCTTAAAGAAGTTACATATCCGAACATTTCGGAAAGAGGAACTTCTGCTTTTACAACTTTAGATCCCGCTCGATCATCCATTGAGTTAACCTGTCCTCGACGACGATTTAAATCTCCTACTATATCACCCATATTCTCTTCAGGAGTCAAAACTTCAAGCTTCATAATAGGCTCCATAATTACTGCTTTTGCTGCCTTTGCTGCAGCTTTGAATCCTAATTTAGCTGCTAACTCAAAGGAGAGAGAGTCTGAGTCGACAGCATGAAAAGATCCATCTTTTAATGTAATTTTCATTGAATCAACCTCGAATCCAGCCAAAGGACCATTGCTCATTGACATTTTAAATCCTTTTTCAACAGAAGGAATATATTCTTTTGGCACATTACCCCCTTTTATTAAATTAATAAACTCGAGTCCTGATTTTCCATCTTCAGCGGGCTCAATATCAAAAACAATATCTGCAAATTTTCCTCTACCTCCTGATTGCTTTTTATAAATTTCTCTATGTTGAGCTTTTGTTGTTAATGATTCCTTGTATTCAACTTGAGGTTGTCCTTGGTTGACTTCAACTTTAAACTCACGACGAAGACGATCAATAATAATATCTAGATGAAGCTCTCCCATACCAGAAATTATGGTTTGACCAGAAGCTTCATCAGATTTAACCTGAAAAGTTGGATCCTCTTCAGCTAACTTTGCAAGAGACATTCCTAGTTTATCGATATCTGCCTTAGTTTTTGGTTCGACTGCAATACCTATTACGGGATCGGGGAAATCCATACTTTCTAAAACAATTGGAAATTTTTCATTTGAAAGAGTATCTCCTGTTTTAATATCTTTAAAACCGACTGCAGCACCGATATCACCAGCTTCAATTATGTCAATAGCATTTTGCTTATTGGAATGCATTTGGTAAATACGTGAAATTCTTTCCTTATTTCCAGATCTATTATTAAGAACATATGATCCAGCATTTAAACTACCTGAATATACACGAAAAAAAGCTAAACGTCCAACATATGGATCTGTAGCAATTTTGAATGCTAGTGCTGAAAATGGTTCTTTTGTGCTAGGTTTTCTTGCAATTTCTGAATCTGACTTAGGATCAATGCCAACTATTGCTTCCTTATCCTCAGGAGAAGGTAAATATCTACATACGGCATCTAATAAAAATTGAACTCCTTTATTTTTAAATGAGGAACCACAAACCATAGGAATGATACTAATATCTTGTGTTGCAGCTCTTAATGCATTATGAACTTCATCCTCGGTAATGGAATCTGGATCATCAAAAAACTTCTCTAATAAAACCTCGTCATATTCAGCAACTGCCTCAATTAACTGATTTCGTAAAGCATCAGCTTCATCTTTAAGATCTTCAGGAATATCAACAACATCAAATGTTGATCCATAGTTATCGTCATGCCAAACAATAGCTCGATTTTTTACTAGGTCAACAATTCCCTTGAAATTATCTTCATCACCAATATTGAGAACAATCGGAACCGCATTTGACTTAAGCATGTCTTTAACTTGATTACATACTCCTAAAAAGTTGGATCCCTGTCTATCCATTTTATTGACAAAACCTATTCTAGGGACTTTATAATTATCTGCCAAACGCCAATTAGTCTCTGATTGTGGTTCAACACCATCAACGGCTGAAAACAAAAAAACCAATCCATCAAGAACTCTTAAAGATCGGTTTACTTCAACTGTAAAATCTACGTGGCCTGGTGTATCAATAATATTAAAATGATAGTCTTTTGCATCTGTAGTTGGTTTTCCTTGTTCAGTAGGGAAAGACCATGTGCAGGTAGTAGCAGCAGAGGTAATAGTTATACCACGTTCTTGTTCCTGCTCCATCCAGTCCATAGTAGCTGCACCATCATGAACTTCTCCAATTTTGTGACTAACTCCTGTGTAAAAGAGAATACGCTCAGTAGTAGTAGTTTTACCAGCATCAATGTGAGCAGCAATTCCTATATTACGTGTATATTTTAAGTCTCTTGACATTTATGTTAAATTTTAAAATCTAAAATGAGAAAAGGCTTTATTAGCTTCAGCCATTTTATGAGTATCAACTCTTTTCTTTACAGCAGCTCCTTCTTCTTTAGATGCAGCAATACATTCATTTGCAAGCCTTAGAGCCATTGACTTTTCATTTCTTTTCCTTGAATAACTAATAAGCCATTTCATTGCTAATGAGACTTTTCTATCAGCACGAATTTGCATTGGTATTTGAAATGTTGCACCTCCTACTCTTCTGCTTCTAACCTCAACATGGGGCATCACGTTAGAAAGAGCATCTTTCCATATATCAAGTGCAGTTTTTTCATCATCTTCTTGCTTGCGCTCATCTATTATATCAATGGCGTCGTAAAATATTTTGAAGGCTGTAGACTTTTTTCCATCCCACATAAGATTATTAACAAAACGAGTTACTAGTTGTTCCTTAAATTTCGGGTCTGGGAGTAATGGTCGTTTTTTAGCTTCTCTTTTTCTCATGATGAATTTTTGAAAAAATTTTAATTATTTTTTTGGTCTTTTTGCTCCATATTTAGATCTCCTTTGAAGTCGCCCTTCAACTCCAGCAGTATCAAGTGCACCACGAACAATATGATAGCGGACCCCTGGTAAATCTTTTACTCTTCCTCCACGAACTAAAACGATAGAATGCTCCTGAAGGTTGTGACCTTCTCCTGGAATGTAAGCATTTACTTCTTTACCATTGGTCAATCTAACACGAGCAACTTTACGCATGGCTGAATTAGGCTTTTTGGGTGTTGTGGTGTAAACTCTGGTACAAACACCTCGCCGTTGTGGGCTAGATTCAAGAGCAGCTGACTTACTTTTTCTAGCGTTTGTTGCTCTCCCTTTTCTTACTAATTGTGCAATAGTTGGCATACTTGATATATCAATTTTTATTATTGAAATCCCCTTTTTGGGCGTGCAAATGTAGAATATTTTTTTTGTCTTTCAAATCCAAAATCGCTGTTTTTTTAAAAAAAATAATATTTTATGGCTTTAAGTAATACATTCGACATTAATTATCAAAACTTAAGGTCATATTGTACTAATACTTATTTAATTGATTTTATGATATTTATGTATTTAATAATTTTTATTCTAGCATGATATAAAAAACCTTAAAAGAAGTTTAATTATAATAAGTAAATAAAATTTATTTTTTTAATTTTACGGCTCTCAAATAAACAAATATGCGCAAGATTTTTTTTATTTTATTTTTTACAATTGTAAATATTAATTTTTTATTATCTCAGGCATTGCCATCTGCATCAAATGGGCCTGCAGGA
>Ga0208130_1000208_pt1 | contig 31751 bp, 46 predicted proteins | sample ETNtaG_31_FD_185771 | JGI IMG/M metagenome (GOLD analysis project Ga0208130, IMG submission 185771) | Marine microbial and viral communities from oxygen minimum zone, Eastern Pacific Ocean - ETNP201310SV78 (SPAdes) (version 2) | ecosystem: Environmental > Aquatic > Marine > Oceanic ... | reverse complement strand
TGTGGGTTGCAGCAGTCAATGACGAACAGAAGTATGTCCGATCAGAATCCAAAAAACCACATGGACCCTACGTGGCAAATGCATATGCAGACGTTGACGAAGAGGATGAAGAGTATGGAGATCGCACAGATTATCGATGATGCCCTCTATCAATATTATGTGGTTGAACAAGGAAAAGAAGTTCCAAATTGGAGATATATTAAAGACCAAGATTGGTGGATAGAATATCTTAAGAGTTTGGGCATTGACCCTAGAAATCCATAGTGTTATAATTGCTGCAGAGAGGACTTGAGACGTTCCGACCAGAGGTGCCAAGTGGCTCAGATATACTGAAGCCCGGGAACTTGGAACTAGCCCCCTCTGGATGTTTGGGGAGGACCCCCATCCTACTCCGGTACATACTGTCAGAGTGTTGGGTGTGATGCCCTAGCGGTTGACGAACTGCGGACATTCTGATAAGTGTATCGTTAACCGTATTATACATAGTGACAAGATGCATTTTTATTCCGTGGAATACTGGCAAGAGAACTGGGAAACTCTTATGGATAGAGTGGAGAATGGGGAGACAATAGGCGTAGAGAACGAGAATGGAAATAGAGCAGTAATGGTGCCAGCGGATGATGAAATCATACGCATATACACTGAAGAAAATAACGAAGCTCCTTAAGGGACCGTCGCCTATCGGTTAAGGCCCACTGCTTATAACGGTGTGAACTGGGTTCAACTCCCAGCGGTCCTATTTGGGGGTCTAGCAATCTGGTGAATGCACCGAACTCATAATTCGGCTAAGGCGAGTTCGATCCTCGCGACCCCCATTGACAGTCTTGACACAGAACTGTCAATCACCTATAATACTAAGGTCAACAATCAAGACAATGACACTGACTAGTAAGTTCAAGAAAGATCTCCAAACTCTTCGTGGAGCAGTAAACGGCGACTTCTTCCTGGATGTGAAGAATCCAAAACTTCTCAAAAAGGTTCGTCGTTACTATGAAAACACAGGAGTTGTTTTTTCTGGCGACCCTCTTGATGATTATGATATTTTGATGGAGCAGGTTGCTATTGATCTTGAGACTGTGGAGGTAAAGTGAAAGTTCTTCTAGAGCGTTTCCCTTATCGCTATGTTGAGTGTGGCACATTGGAAATCAATGGTATGCCAGACTATCGTATCCAAAAAGCACATGAGTATACCAAAAGGTATGCTGATATGTATCTCTGTGATAATCAGATGCAACTTCTGACTGCTATGGAAGATTTTGAATACACAAAATGGTTGGACCCTGATCGTGTCCCTTGCTATGTGAAGGACGTAGCATCATGAAAATAACTGTTGTCGGTGGAGGAACCGCTGGTTTTTTTACCGCAGCAGTTCTTTCAAAACACTTTGATGTTGAATGCATTTACTCATCCAAAGTTGGCACCATTGGTGTTGGTGAGTCTGCACAATTGAGTCTGAACACTATTCTTCAATATCTTGATCTTGAAGATAGTGATTGGATGCCAAAGTGTAATGCAACCTATAAAACAAACATTGGATTTGAATCCTGGTCAAAGAAAGGAGAACAATTTTTTTATCCTTTCGGAGAATCAGAAGTCAAAGATGATGAATTCTTTGATCTATTGAGATCTTTTCCTGAAGAAGTAAAGAAAGAACATTATGCAAGATATTGTCTTCCACATTCAAGGCTTGCAGAGTTCAATCGATTAACCGATGAGGGATGGGATTTTGATAGATTGACTTCTTATCATTTTGATAGCCACTCTCTGTCAAAGATTATATTTGATTACGCAAAGAACAATGGAGTCAAGTTTTTTGATGATGAATACATTGCCTGTGCCAAGTCATCAAAGGGAATTGATTACATAACTTGCAAAGAGAGTGGTAATCATCATGCAGATCTCTTTGTCGATTGCACTGGATTTAAATCACTGTTGCTTAAGGAAATGAAATCAAGATTCATTCCCTTTTCTGACACTCTGATTAATCACCGAGCAATCACTTGCAAAGTTCCATACACAAACAAGCAAGAACAACTTAAGAACTACACCAATAATGTAACAATGAATAACGGGTGGTGTTGGGAGATTCCTTTATGGGACTCTATGTCACTTGGTTATGTTCACTCTCTTAAGTTTGCAACTACTGAAGAAATAGAAAAAGAGTTTCGAGATTTTATTTCGCAAAGATACTCAGTAGATCCACAAAACATTCGAGCAGTTGACTTTACCTCTGGTCGATATGAACATGGGTGGATCAAGAATGTTGTTGCAATTGGTCTGTCATATAGTTTTATTGAACCATTGGAAGCCACAGGAATCTATACCTGTATTGCTGGTATCTTCAAGTTACTCAGTGTTCTATCCAATGAATCAGTAAACTATCTTGATAGAAAAATTTTCAATGACTTTATCAGTCAAGAAGTTGACAAGCAAAGTAAGTTCATTGAAATGCATTATGCTGCAGCACATAGGAACGATACTGATTATTGGAACTACGTTACCAATGAAATTGAGTATTTACCTCCTATGATCAATGAGGGACTCCCTTATATTCTTGCTGGTAATGGATACAAGTTACCGTATACTACGAAAACCACTGATCGTAGTTGGATAGATTATGACAGAGAGATGAATAGTTTTGTCCAAGGGTTAAAGAAAACTTCTGAATTCTTACTAGAGAATATATACAGTCACGGATGGACTTAAACAGAACTGGTGGAGTCATTAGACCCTTCTAAAAACTAAATAATCCAAGAGTTAATTTACTATTATGTCAGCAAAAGGATCTGCAGCAAAATCTGCAAGTGGTGCAGCAATGTCAAAATATGACGTTGAAGTAGAAGCAAGGCTTCAGGCACTTGAGGCAAAGGTTGCTGCACTTGAGGCAAGCGACAAAGCACAACTAGAAGTTGATGCAAGGTTTGAGGAGTTGGAGAGCAAGGTTCAAAAACTCTGGAACTAATGGTTTCTTGCTTCCTAAAAGTAAGTGGCGTGCATGGCGACCCAAAAGACCCTTGACATTGAGGGTCTTTTTTAGTATCATTTAAGAAAACACATACGTAATGTTTAATACAATTTTGGTGACTGGAGGTGCTGGATTTATTGGCAGCAACTTTCTATACTTTTTAGAGAATGTTACCGACGACAGGATTATTGTTTTAGATAATATCACATATGCTGGTAAGGAAAGTAATATACCAGCTGGTGTGGAATTCATCTGGTGTGATATTTCTAACAAAGAACATGTAGATTATATTTTTAAGAAAGTAAAACCAACAAAGGTGTTTAACTTTGCCGCAGAGAGTCATGTTGACAACTCTATCAGAGACGTGACCCCTTTCATCAAAACAAATATTATTGGAACAACAAATCTTCTTTCATCTAGTGTTGCTGTTGGTGTTGAAAAATTTCATCATGTATCCACAGATGAGGTGTATGGATCTTTAGATTTTGATGGTTCTCTTTTTACAGAAAATACACCATATGATCCACGTAATCCATACTCTGCTACAAAGGCATCTGCTGAGCACATGGTGAGGACATGGAATAACACTTATGATCTACCGTATATTATTACTAGTTCCTCTAATAATTACGGACCTCGCCAACACCCAGAGAAACTAATTCCAAAAGTCATTCAAAACGCAATGAATGATACTGTCACCAACATGTATGGTGGAGGTCATCAAATTAGGGATTGGATTCACGTTCTTGATCACTGTGCTGCGATCTGGTCTTTGGATGAAAAGAAAGTAATTAACGATAAGTTTAATATTGGTGGCGGATGTGAGGTAACAAATATGGATATAACAAAAAAAATCTTAGACATCCTTGATAAACCACACTCTTTAATAGGACAATCTGATGAGAGACCAGGACAGGATCAAAGGTATGGAACAGATTTTTCTAAACTCACAGAAAAAACCGGATGGTTTCCAGGTGTAGAATTTAATAGAGGTTTAGCCGAGACTGTCAAGTGGTATCTTGACTAATTACCTTCTGTGAGGTATAATACATACTATGACAACATTAATATTTTATGTCTGACTATAATAAGACCGCACTTGTGCTTGGTGCGGGTGGGTTTATTGGATCACATATGGTCAAACGTCTCCGCTCTGAAGGATATTGGGTGCGTGGTGTTGATCTTAAGTGGCCTGAATTTTCTAGCACCGAAGCAAATGAGTTTGTCCAGGGAGATCTGCGTGACGTAGAATTTGTTCGCCGTGTTATTCAATTCAAAGGTGAGCAAGGTAATTTCTATAACAGTGTTCCCTACCGTTGTATTCGTCCCTTTGATGAGATCTATCAGTTTGCAGCTGATATGGGTGGAGCAGGTTTTGTATTCACTGGTGAGAATGATGCAGACATCATGCACAACTCTGTGTCTATCAACTTGAATGTCCTTGAGGAAGTTCGTAAACTTAATGAGACCTTTGATGGTGAAGAGAATGGAACAGAGTGTGTAAGACCTTCTCTGGAACAACCTACTAAGATCTTCTACTCTGGTTCTGCGTGTATGTATCCAGAGCATAATCAACTTGACCCTGACAACCCTGATTGCCGTGAAGAATCAGCATACCCTGCAAACCCCGATTCCGAATATGGATGGGAGAAATTATTCTCCGAGCGTCTCTACCTTGCTTACAATCGCAACCATGGGATCCCTGTTCGTATTGCTAGGTATCATAATATCTTCGGACCTGAAGGAACCTGGGACGGTGGAAGAGAAAAGGCACCAGCTGCAATCTGCCGTAAGGTGGCTTACCTCCCGAAGGAAGGTGGAGCAATCGAGGTGTGGGGAGATGGCCTACAAACTCGTTCCTTCCTGTTCATTGATGAATGCATTGAAGCAACTAGAAGATTGATGGACAGTGACTTTATGGGTCCTGTGAATATTGGTTCAGAAGAGATGGTGACTATCAATCAACTGGTAGATATTGCTGCTAGAGTTGCAGAGAAAGAAGTTACTAAGATCCATATTGATGGACCTCTAGGCGTTCGTGGACGTAACTCCAACAACGATTTGATTCGCGAAAAGTTGGATTGGGATTATCAAATGACCCTTGAAGAAGGTATTCGTTATACCTATTATTGGATCAAAGAACAAATCGAAAGTTCTGAACCATACGTTCCATTTTATCACCCCGTTTAATATGAGTAAATTAGGACCCTATGCTTCTTATGATAAGGAGACTGGATATGCTACATGGGATCATCCAACTGCAGAGTACACTGGTATTTTTGAAAGACTAGACATTGATGTAAAAGGAATTATTCATGTCGGGCTGTATGATTTTCCCGAACATGATTGCTATACTAAACTAGTTGGAACTAGAGTCCTTGGTGTAGAAGCAAATAAATTTGTTTATGACGCAATGTCAAAACCAGTTGCAGACAAGTGTGGATATCTTTGTTTTAATGAATGTCTTTATAGTGAAGATGGTTTAAAGAAACAATTTTATCTTGCAAATGATTGCTCAACATTAAATCCAGTTGCATACTCTGATCATCTAGCAGCAAAACTCTCTAGAGGTGGATATGTTGATGTTACAACTAAAAAGTTATCTACTCTGATAGAAGAAAATAATATTGATATGAATCAATATGACTTTTTAAACATTGATGTTGAAGGTGCTGAACTTGAAATCTTGAAAGGTTTTGAAGATAATCTTAAGTATATTAATACTATTTTCTTAGAAACTTCTCTTGATGATAGAAATAATACAGGAGCCTCTCATGATGTAATTGTAGATTGGTTGAGCGAAAGAAATTTTACCCTCAAAGAAATGTCGGACTCTTATAACTACGAACAATGGGGAGACTCTGTTTTTGTAAGGAACGATAAAGAATTAGAACCTTTTAACAGAGAGAAGTATTTACTAAAATGAAAAGATTTAAACTTATAAATGATACCTTTATCCATCTTAGTAATGGTAACAAAGGGTATTCAACCCATGGTAAAGAGTCTAAGTATATTAACTGGGTGCATGAGGGGGAAGGTAAACAGCAACTTACCTTTAATAATCTAACTTCTGATGATGAAACATTCTATGTTGATAGGTTTATCCCCGCAGGACTACATGATAATGTGAGCAAGAAGAAGTATGCTATTCTTTTGGAATGCTGCTGGATTCTTAATCCACTCTTCAATGAGATTAAAAATAATCTCGATGCATATGTAAGTGCATATGAGAAAATCTTTACTTGGAATGAAGAATTATGTGAACTGCATGAGAAGTTCTGTTGGATTCCTGGTAATGGATCTTGGATTCGTGAACCACAAATCTATCCAAAGAACAAATTAGTTTCTATTATTGCATCTAATAAGTCTCACCTTCCTGGTCACCAGCAGAGAATTCATATGCTGGAACAACTGAAGGATTATGCTCCTTTGTTTGGTCGTGGATTCAATGAAGTAGAATATAAGGAAGAAGCATTGGCAGACTATATGTTCTCGGTTGCCATTGAAAATGCTGATGATTGGTTTACGGAAAAGATTCTTGATTGTTTCTTGACCGGAACTGTTCCCATTTATTATGGTACTCCTAGTATTGGTAAGTGGTTTAATACAGATGGTATTATTTTCCTTGAAGATGGATTTGATATTGAAAAGTTAAATGAAGATCTTTATAAGTCTATGGAAGACGCAATCAAAGATAACTTTGATCGTGCAATGAAAATGGAAATGTTAGAAGATTTTATTTGGGAGAACTACTTTGAATTTGAATAAAGTTTGTCTGATACATCATTGGGCTGGGATTGGAGATATTCTTTATCTTCAAGCGATAGCAAAAAAATACATCTCTATGGGATATGAAATTTTTTGGCCTCTTAGAGATGATATTTTATGGTTAGGTGATTATATTAAAGATATTAATTTTTGTTCTAGATCTGATATCTTTCCTGGAAATGAATATTATGGTCAAGATGCAGTCATCATCACTCCTAACTTCGTATATCTTGGTATCATGAGACCTCATCTATGGAATATTGGTGATGAGAGGATCATGTCTTCTAAGTATCATGTGATGAACATGAACTGTCTTGATTGGAGAGATGGTCTTACCTTTGATAGGAAGTTTGATAAAGAGGATGATCTGTACTATAATGTCCTTGGTCTTAAAGATGACTCTGAGTTTGTATTCATGAATAATCTTTATAACGAAGCTAGATATTGTAACATAAATCCATTATCTGCTGAAGATTATGATTTGCCAGTAGTAGAACTTCAATACATTGACGGATTTACTCTACTTGATTGGTGTAAGGTGCTTGAAAAAGCAACAGAAATACATACAGTCCATACTGCGGTAAATTATGTTATTGATAAATTAGATATTCAATGCAAAAAATATTTCATGTATCAGGGAAATCATCACTCTGACGTTAAATATATTCCTTTTTCTAAAAATCCAACTTTTGTTCCAAATTAATATGTCAAATTTTTTAATTACCGGTATAACAGGATTTGCTGGTGCTCACTTAGCAAACCTTCTTTATCGTGAGGGACATAAAGTCTTTGGTCTCATTCGTCGTACCAATGGTATGGAGAGTGATATCCGTGATGTTGTCCCTGATGATGTTTATAACTCTATCACCTTCCTGTATGGGGATTTAACTAACTATCGCTCAATGCGTAAGGTTTTTGAGGAGAATGAGTTTAACGGTGTCTTCCATTTAGCAGCACAATCACACCCACCCACTAGTTTCCATGATCCTATTGGCACTATGGAAACTAATGTTATGGGTAGTGCCAATCTAATCCAGGTCCTTCAAGATCATCAACCTGAATGTAAGGTGATGTTCTGTTCTACATCAGAGGTGTACGGCAATGTGGGGCAGGATGGACGTAAGATTCACTGGAATGATTCTATTGTTCCTTCTAACCCATATGGTGCCTCTAAGGCAGCCACTGATGTGTATCTCCAGGAGAGATTTAATAATGGATTTCTGAAGGGATTTATTACTAGAGCATTCTCTCATACTGGACCACGTAGAGGACGAATTTTTTCTATCTCATCTGATGCTTATCAAATTGCTAGGATGATGAAAGGTTTGCAATCTAAAGAACTATTGATTGGCAATCTCAGCACAACAAGAGTTGTCATGGACGTTCGTGATACTGTCAGAGCATACTATCTTGCTATGATGCATAAGGATGTGACTAATCATGTTTTTAATATCTGTGGTGATACACCCAGACAGATGCAGTATTTCACTGATAAACTGATTGAACTGTCAGGTTTGGATAATGTGGTACAAAAGATTCATAAACCTTTTTGGCGTCCACATGAAATCTACTATCAACATGGTGATTCTTCTAACCTGGTTGAACTGACTGGATTTAAAGAAGAGTATGACATTGACACTACACTCAATGATCTTTTAAAATATTGGTACGATAAAATTAACTGATGAAAAAAATTGCTGTTACAACTTGGTGTACTGACGATTATGTAGAACTTCTAGGTCTAGATAAATTAATTAACTCTGTCAAATATTTTCATCCAGAGGTAGATCACTTTATCTTTGATACTAAGATGACTGAACAAATACACTCTGAAATGCCATGGATGAAACCTATCTGGATGATGGCAGCTACTTGTCTTCCTTTTGTTGAGGAATATGATATGGTTGTTCATTTGGATGCTGATGCGGTTGTCACTGGACCAATGACTGAGTTTTTTGAGAGTGAAGAAGATATTATCGGAGTCAGAAACAACAACTCTTTAGATCATGCAGGGGGGCACAATTTTGGTATAACCATTACTCATTTACCACCTTTTGGAAATGGTCAACAAATTCCAATTCAAGGATTTATTAATGCAGGTACGATTGGTGCCAACAGCAAACAGTTTTGGTATGATTGGCATAGTTTAAATGTTGAAGCTGCTAGAATTAAAACAGAAGTTAACCCATATGCTCATGGAATTGGTGATGAGCAAGATACTTTGAATCAAATTTTTCACTCAGGAAAGTATACTACAAAAATTATTGATGCTATGGGAACCGGGGTTTCTTACGGACTTTCTAATACCTGGGGTAAAAATGATAATCATTGGGAAAGTTGGTCGCAAATTTATGTAAAAGATGATAGACTGTACCTTGATGATCCTAAGACAGGGGAACCAATGTATATTAAAGTCATGCATCAGGCAGGTGGACATGCTGCTGCAAAATTAAATAGAGAATCAGGAGGATTTCGGAATTGGTTGTCCTCTGTTGTATCTGATGAAGTTAATGATTATCTGAATGAGGTTCAAAATGGTTGATATTGAAGCACTTATTAGAGATGCAGATCCCCCTTATCTTGCTAACAAAAATTGGAAACCTGGTAAAACGGTTTATTACTCTGGACCTTATTGGGACAATAAAGAGTTAGAGGTTGCTGTAAAATCTTTATTGGCTGGGAACTGGTTGCCATCTGGCGGAGAGGTGAATAAATTTGAACGTAAGTTCTCCAAACAGTTTGGTAAAAAGTATTCCTTGATGGTGAACTCTGGTTCATCTGCTAATCTAGTGATGATTGCTGCTCTAAAGAGGAGATATGGTTGGCAAGATGGTGACGAAATCATTGTGTCATGCGTTGGTTTTCCTACTACTATCGCACCCATTGTTCAGAATGGACTGAAACCTGTATTTGTTGATATTGACTTCTCTGATTTAAATTGGGATGTTAGTGAGATTGAGGATAAGATCACCACGAAAACCCGTGGTATTTTCTCATCTCCTGTGTTGGGTAATCCCTATGATTTTGATGAGATCTTAGATATTTGTGATCGTAATAAAATTCTATTGATTGCAGACAATTGTGATAGTCTTGGCAGTAAATGGAGAGGTAATTTCCTAACTGATCATGCTATCGCTGCTTCATGCTCATTTTATCCCGCACATCACATCTGTACTGGTGAGGGTGGTATGATCTCTTCTGACGATGAGGAACTGATTAACATTGCTCGTAGCTTTGCATGGTGGGGACGTGATTGCTATTGTGTTGGTACACAGAATCTTCTGTCTTGTGGAACATGTGGCAAGAGATTTGATAAGTGGATTGAGCATTATGATGGACTGATTGATCATAAGTATGTCTACAGTATCATGGGATATAATCTTAAACCAATGGACTTTCAGGGTTCGGTTGGTGTTGTTCAGTTAGATAAACAGGATGAGATTCATCGGTTACGTCGTAAAAATAAGTTGCTGATGCAGGAACATTTTGAACGTATCCCTGGTGTTCGTAGTGTGAATGAAAGACCTGAAGCAGAAACTAGTTGGTTTGGTGTCCCTATCATTTGTGATAGTAGAGAAACTAAAAATAATTTGACTAAACATTTGGAGGATAATAAAGTTCAAACTCGTAATTACTTTGCTGGCAATATCCTTATGCACCCTGGATATAGTCACCTTGATTACTATCGTAATTATTCTAATGCTTGTAAGGTTCTTGATCTTGTCTTCTTTGTTGGATGCTCACCCACTATTACAGAAGAGATGATTGAATATGTTGGCACTGTAGTGGATAATTTTAAGAAATGAGAGTAGCAGATTATGTTATCGATCAGATCTACAAGGCAGGATGTGAACACATCTTTCTTGTAACTGGTGGTGGAGCCATGTTTTTGAATGATGCGATTGCTGCCCATGAAAACATCAAACCAATTTGTAATCACCATGAACAAGCATGTGCAATGGGTGCTGTCTCATATGCAAAGTATAAGAATAGTCTAAGTGCTGTTTGTGTCACCACCGGTTGTGGCGGAACTAACGCTATCACAGGACTCCTAGACGCATGGCAGGACAGTGTTCCTGTCATCTTTGTGTCTGGCAATGTAAATCGCCCACACATGGCACCAGAGGGCAGTAGAAACCTTGGGGTACAAGAGGCAAATATTATTGATATTGTAAAACCAATTACTAAGTATGCGGTATTTGTTGATGATCCTGATGATATTGATGAGGTGATGAAAGATGCGATTCGGATTGCTACTCATGGCCGTCCTGGTCCTGTATGGGTTGATATTCCTATGGACGTACAAGGTGCTCAGTGTTTTGACCTTGAGGATACTATAAGAAAGGCGGAGAGACCGCTTATTCTTGCTGGTAATGGTATTAACTGTGCTCAAGCTCGTAATGAATTTGTTGATTTTGTTCAGAGCACAAACATTCCTGTAGTTACTTCATATAATGCGGTCGATCTGTTTCCCTCTGTTTATTCAAACTTTGTGGGTAGGGTTGGTGTTAAAGGAACCCGTGCTGGTAACTTTGCGATGCAGAATTGTGACTTACTCTTAGTGATTGGATGCCGTCTTCCTGTCCCTGTGACTGGATATAACTACAAAACTTTTGCTAGAGATGCAAAAGTAATTGTTGTGGACATTGATAAGGATGAACATTCAAAAGAAACTGTAAAGATTGATCGATTTATTCATCGTGATGCGAAAGATTTCCTTACTCTGAATAAGTTTGATCGTAAGAAGGATGATTGGAATCAGATCTGTCGTTCATGGAAGAAAAAGTGGCCTGTCTGTCCTACTGAGAATCCCTCAGATAAAGTAGATCTTTATTACTTTATGAAGGTGTTGAATGAAACTAAGCGTATTGATGATGTAGTCATTTCCGATGCTGGATCTGCATTCTATGTCTGTGCTCAAGCAACAGAAATTCAAGCAAATCAGAGATTTATCACGTCCAGTTCCCAAGCAGAGATGGGATTCACTATTCCTGCTTGTATTGGTGCTGCATTTGCCAAAGATGGTGCTGTGATTGGAGTAACTGGTGATGGTTCATTCATGATGAATATGCAAGAACTCCAAACTATTGCACATTACAATCTTCCCGTTAAACTATTCGTGTGGAACAATGATGGATATCTTTCTATTCGCACCACACAAAAGAAGTTCTTTGAGGGTAGAGAGATTGGGACCGATGAGTCAAGTGGAGTATCGATCCCAAATATTCGGAAAGTAACTGAAAGTTTTGGAATTGAATATGCTTTTGCTGATGCCGATGGATTGGAAGGAGCAATTAAATATACTCTAGATTATCCTGGTCCTGTTGTTTGTGAAGTCTTCTGTGAAAAATGGCAAGAGGTTGTTCCAACACTTCAGGGAAGAAAAAATCCTGATGGAACAATTAGTGCTCCACCTTTAGAAGACATGTATCCTTTCTTGTCCAGAGAGGAATTTTATGATAATATGATTATTAAGCCCCTAGATTAATATGCCTGCTGATAATAAAGATAAGGTAACTATTCTAAAGTTACGCAAACAAAAACAGAACAACGTGAAGACTGTTGGTGTGACTGCCTATGATTATCCTCAGGCACTGATGGCAGACAATGCTGGTGTTGATTGGATTTTAGTTGGTGATTCTCTTGGTATGACTACCTTGGGGTATAAGAGCACTATTCCAGTCACCATGGATGATATGCTGCGCTCTGCTAGAGCAGTGGCAAGAGGTTCAAGTCGTGCTTTTACTGTTGGTGATTTGCCTTACATGTCCTATCAGATTTCTAACGAAGAAGCAGTCAGGAATGCTGGTGATTTCATTCAAGCTGGAATGGATGCTGTTAAAGTTGAGGGATGTATGGTTGAGAGAGTTAAAGCAATCTGCGATGCTGGTATCATGGTGATGAGTCACCTTGGATTGACTCCTCATACTCGTGCTAAACTTGGTGGGTATCGTGTTCAAGGTAAGACTGCAGACCAAGCAAAGGTTATTCTTGATCAAGCTTTGCGTTTACAAGATGCCGGATGTACTTTCCTTCTTCTTGAGGGTATGCCTAGAGAATCTGCTGAGATGATTGCAACTAACCTTGAGATACCGGTATATGGTATTGGTGCTGGTGACAGGGTTGATGGGCAGTTGGTTATTATGCATGACTTGGTTGGACTCTTTTGGGAGTTCAAATCTAAGTTTGTAAAAAGATATTGTGAGGCAGGTCAAATGATTCAGTCTGCTCTCACCGAATATGTGAATGAAGTACGTGATCTACAGTTCCCTTCACAAGAAAACTTCTATGAGATCAAGGATGAAGAACTTGAAAAACTATTAGGACAAGGAGCCGGATGGAAACATGACAAATAAAAAAATCCTTTTCACTGGTGGCAATGGATTCATTGGTCGCCAAATTATTCCTTTCTTGGAGAAAGATGGGTATGAAGTAGTTCGACCTAGATCAACACAAGTTCGTCTTGAGGTTGATGCTGAGGTTGCTACTTTGTTTGAGGATGGTCAACTATATGATGCCATCATTCATGCTGCTATCGTCGGTGGCAGGAGAGACATTGATGATAGTGCAAAAGTTCTTGCAACTAATCTCAGAATGTTTGAGACTTTGTATAAGTATGCCTCTGGTTCTACATCTAAGTTTATTAACTTGGATAGTGGTGCTTCATACGGTAGACCATCCTCAGTGCCTGAACCAACTCCTATAAATTTTGGAGATGTAATCCCTAGTGATCCATATGGACTATCAAAATATATCATTGCTAAACGTGTATTAAGTAGTCCAATTGGAGTGAATCTTCGTGTTTTTGGGTGCTTTGGTGTCCACGAAGAGTCATCTAGATTTTTTAATACCAACATCAATAACTACATTAATCATAAACCCATTCGATTGCTCAAGGATAGGAAGATTGATTTCATTTATGCAAACGATTTATATAAAATCATCAAATATCATCTTGATGACATGACAACTAACTATGCACCGGCTGATATGAACTGTGTATATTCGGAGAAGTACATGCTTAGTGACATTGCTAAAATGATTAACCGAATGGGAGATCATGAAGTTGATGTTATTATGGAAGGTCAGTATCCTGAGTTTTCATATTGTGGAAAATCAAATACTCTTCCTATCAAATATGATGGTTTAGAAAAAGGAATTCGTGAGTGTTATGAAGCATATCTTTGTCAACGGAACGTTTGACATCCTGCATCCAGGACACATTCAACTCTTGAACTATGCTAAGTCTCTAGGTGATTCCCTAACTGTCGGTATTGATAGTGATAGAAGAGTTAGGGAAAAGAAAGGTCCAACTAGACCAGTAAATAGCGTTGGTGATAGAGCATATATGCTCCAGAATCTAAAGGCTGTTGACTATATTGTAGTCTTTGACAGTGATGAAGAATTGGGACGCTGTATAAAAACAGTAAAACCTGATATAATGGTTGTAGGATCTGACTGGAAAGACAAGTCAGTCATTGGATCAATGTACGCTGCTGAGTTGAGGTTCTTTGATAGAATAGAAGAGTATGCAACAACAAAAACAATTCAAAGTATTATTGATCGGGGATAGTTGCACTGATGAATATGTGTACGGTGTATGTGAAAGGTTGAATCCTGAAGCACCTGTACCTATTCTTAAGAAAACTAGAGTTGATACCCAGAAAGGTATGGCTCTTAACGTGCAGCAAAATCTTTTGGCGTTTGATATTCAGGTCACTCTTATCACACAAGGAGAGTTGATCGTCAAGCGTAGGTTTATTGATGAAAGATATAATCAACAAATACTTAGGGTTGATGTTGAGGATAAGATAGAATCTTTCAGGGGCAACATACCAGATGAAGAATTTGATGCACTTGTCATATCAGACTATGATAAGGGTTTTCTAACCACCCAAAGAATATTTGAGTTGGTTGAGTGGTTTGATGGACCTGTCTTTATTGATACAAAAAAACCTGTTTGTCCTCCTGATAAAGCGTTTATTAAAATCAATGATAATGAACATGCTGCGGTCGGTAAGACTACAGATAAGATGATCATCACAAAAGGACCTAAAGGTGCTGACTATCAAGGTAAGAACTATCCAGCAGTCAGAGTAAGTGTTTTTGATGTATGTGGTGCAGGAGATACTTTCCTATCTACTTTGGTTTACTTTTATCTTTTGTATGGTAAAATAGAGACAGCAATACCTTATGCAAATAAAGCAGCAGCTATTGCTGTGACACACTTTGGAACCTATGTATTATCTAAGGAGGATGTAAATGAGATATGTGATTGATATTGACGGAACTATCTGTACTCCTGGGAAAGGATGTGGAAATTGTCAGTACGAAAATGCGACTCCAAAGAAAGAGAGAATCTCTGTAATTAATGATCTATATGATGAAGGTAATTATATTATATACTTTACTGCTAGAGCGATGGGAAGGTCTAGTGATAAACCCTACGAAGAGGCACGGGAGATCGCGCATAAATTATTATACCCACTAACTAAAGCACAACTTAGTATGTGGGGATGTAAATACCACGAATTAATTATGGGTAAACCACATGCTGACATGTTTATTGACGATAAAGCATGGCCAGATGATGTATTCTTTAATGATAAGAAATGACATTAGAGATCAAACATGTCCCTAAAGGTTGGGGATATGAAAAATGGATCGTTAACACCAAAGAGTATTGTGGAAAACTTCTATTCTTCAATGAAGGGAAAAGATGTTCTTGGCATTACCATAAACTGAAAGATGAGACCTTTTATCTTCAGTCAGGTAAAATTCTCCTATACTATGGAAATACCGATAGTCTTGAAGGTGCAAAAGATAAAGTCTTAGTTCCTGGAGATAAGTTTCATATTCATAGAGGATTGAGGCATCAGATGATTGCTATTGAACCATCTGAGTTATTTGAATTTTCTACACAACATTTCGATGAAGACAGTTACAGAGTAAAGAAAGGAGATTAATATGAAAGTTATTATCCCAATGTCTGGTCAAAGTAGTAGATTTACTACTGCTGGATATCAAACACCAAAACATCTTATTGAGATTGACGGAAAAAAAGTCATTGAGCACATCATTGATCTTTATCCTAAAGATAGTGAGTTTGTTTTTATTATCAATGACAAACACAAAAATGAAACTGATGTAGTTAAAGTTTTAAATAATGCTGCTCCTGATTCTGTAATCGTTACTGTTCCTTCTCATAAGAAGGGACCTGTTCATAGTGTTTTGCAAGCAACCAAATATATTGATGACGATGAACCAGTCGTAGTGAATTACTGTGATTTTTCAATGTATTGGGATTATGGTGATTTTAAGGAGTTTGTTGAACAGACTGAATGTGATGGATGTGTGGTTTGTTATACTGGATTCCATCCTCACATGCTTGGTAGTGATAACTATGCTTTCTGTAAAACTGGGGAGAGAAATGAAATCTTAGAGATCCGGGAGAAACAACCATTCACTGCTGATAAAATGTCAGAGTTTGCTTCTACCGGAACATACTATTTTAAGAAAGGAAGATATATCAAAAAGTATTTTCAACAGTTGATTGATGAGGATATCAATATCAATGGAGAATACTATGTAAGCCTGGTCCATAATTTATTAATTCAAGATGAGTTGCCAAACTTTGTATATGAAATACCGGTGATGCTTCAATGGGGAACCCCATTGGACATGAACATGTATCTGCAGTGGTCGAATTATTATAAGGCGGTGCTTGAAGGTAATAAACCTTTGAAGATTAAAAACTGTGTTACTGCTCTCCCTATGGCAGGTGCTGGTGATAGATTTAGAAAAGATGGATTCTCAGTTCCAAAACCATTCCTTGTCGTTAATGATAACTATATGGTTGATCAGGCGGAATATTGTCTACCTAAGACAGATAAAACAGTTTATGCCTGTCTAAAATCTCATATGAGTATGCTTCCTCTTGAAGAGTATAATCATGTTGTTTGGATTGATGATGTACTTGATGGTCAAGCCCTTACTACTGAAAAAATTATGGATGAGATTGATGATGACACATCAATCCTTTTATCTGCCTGTGACAATGGTGTATTGTATGACTCAGATAAATTTGCAGATCTAATTGAGGATCTTGAGAATGATATTGTTGTTTGGAGTTATAGAAATAATTACACAGCATATCGCAATCCTGATATGTATTCTTGGTTAGATGTAGATGGTGATGATGTTAAAGGTGTTTCTGTTAAAAAATTTACTGGAGATAATCCTGTAGATGAATATGCCATTGTTGGTACAATGTTCTTCCGCAACAAGGATGTATATCTCAACTCACTCAAACAAACTTATGAGAAAGACATTAGAACCAATGGTGAGTTTTATGTCGATAGTATTTTGAATGAAGCGATTGCTCTTGGATATAATGTCAAGAATTTTGAAGTCGATCATTATATTTGTTGGGGCACACCTAATGATTTGAAAACTTATCGCTACTGGCAAAACTTCTTCAATGCAGTAAATTGGCATCCCTATGACTACCGAAAAGATTACCTTACCTATTGAGTTTTGGAACGAAGGAAGAACTAAGACACTCTCTCCCGAAGATGAGAATGGTAGAGTTCTTGAATGTGCTTATTTTTCCTCAGTTCAATTTACTGGATATTCTAAGCATTATCCAATGCCTTTGATGTACTCTCACAAAGATAAGAAACTTCGATTACCAACGATTGAGAGGTTTATGTCTTTGGGTAGAGGAACTGTATATGAGGAGACGATGAAGTATGACATGGAGTTATGTTCGTCATGGTCATGTTGTGATATTCCAGTCTTCTACTTTGCCTATAATATGGCTAACTATTTTCATTTCATTTATGATACCCTCCCATATCTCTACACATATTTTGAGGGTAAGAAGATACACTCAGACTTAAAGTTACTTGTCAGTCCTGCTGAAGGAGAAGATGATCTATATCCTTTTGTTTGGGAGACATTAGAACTGCTTGGTATAACCAGAGAAGATGTTATATTTCTAAAGCAAGATGTTATTTACAACTATGTCCTGATAGGGTCTTCCTTGACTCATGGAGGTCTGTCAGAGAAACCTCCGCATAAATTCACGTTTGATATAATCAATAGACTTACTGGAGAATATGAGGGACCTGAGAGAGTCTATATTTCACGTAGAACATGGACACATAATAATCTCGGCAATATTGGTACGAACTACACTGAACGTCGTAGGTGTATGAATGAAGACCAGATGGCACAGATCTTTAGTTTGTATGGGTTTAAAGAAGTATTCTGCGAGAACTTGACAATGAAAGAAAAGATTGGTATCTTTAATTCAGCAAAGTATGTTGCTGGTCCAATTGGTGGTGGAATGGCTAACGTTTTATTTTGTCCACCAGAGACCAAAGTGTTATCAATTAACAGTCCATTATTTTTTGACGTTAATGATAGACTAAGACATGCTATGGAACACACTCAACTAACTCACTTTGATCATACCAGTTTTACTGAGAAGAAAGAAGCGACAGTTGATGGTGCAGGATCACTATCAATCTCTGGAGGAATGAATTCTCCATGGGAAGTAGATCTAAATAAACTATCCAAAATCTTAGATGAATGGTTAATCTCTTAGAATTAGCACATACACTTGGACCTTACGCAATTTGCGGTGAGGGAAATGTGTCAGCTAAAGCAGAAGACGAATATCAAACTCTTTTTTATATCAAGGCAAGTGGAACTTCTCTAGACACTTTGGAGAAAGACCAACTCGTTGCTTGCAAAATGAGTGGCGTTCCTTTCGATTCACTTGGTCCTAAACCAAGTATTGAAACTGGATTTCATGCATGGATATTAAGAGAATTTGATGAAGTTAGATTTATAGCACACACTCATCCACTTAAAACTATGCAAGTGGTATGCTCTGAGCAAATTTGGTCATTTGCTGAGCACAGATTATTTCCTGATCAAGTTGTAAGGAATGGTGCAAAGTCATGTGTTGTTCCTTATGCCATGCCAGGTAAACCCTTACTTGAGGAAATGAAAAAGAGTATCCTTGCATTTGTAGAAGAAGAAGGATATTTCCCTAAATTGATATTGCTACAGAATCATGGTATAATTGTAGCATCTGCATCTGATAAAGAATGCGTTGCATCAACCATGATGTGCGAAAAATCTGCTGAGATTTTTGTTGGAGCTAAGACACTTGGTCAAACAAATTTTCTTACAGAAGAACAGGTCAGTGAAATTGATAAGTGTCCCAGTGAAGAACGCAGGAGAAAAATGTATCAATGAAAGTAATTTATGTTGACATTGATGAAACAATCTGTCGTCGAGAATCTAATACTGATTTTGGTGTGACGCATGATTATACTAAAGCAGAGCCAATTAAAGAGAATATTGATAAAATTAATAAACTCTATGATGAAGGAAATACAATTGTGTATTGGACCGCAAGAGGCAGTAGAAAACAAATTGATTGGACTAACTTAACAGAACAACAATTGTCTGATTGGGGATGTAAGTATCACGAACTCCGCACTGACAAACCATTTTACGATCTGTTTATTGAGGATAAATCATTACGTATTGAGGAAGTATGAAGATTATATCTCATCGAGGTAATATCCGAGGACGTGTTCCTAGCAGAGAAAATGCTCCCAGTTATATTGATTGTGCCATAGGTAATGGGTATGACGTAGAGGTTGATGTAGGAGAATACAATGGTGAACTATGGTTGGGTCATGATAAACCACAATATAAAATAACTTGGAATTGGATTTTTCATAGGCAAAAAAACCTTTGGATTCATTGTAAGAACGTTGAGGCAGCAAAAACCTGTCATACTTTTCAAGCATTTTGTCATACAAATGATCCATATACGTATACATCAAATGATAAAATTTGGTTACATGATCTTGAAAGAAAATTTGATCAAACAACAATCATCCCTCTCCTTGACTGGGAACTAGTAGATAGTTTTAAAACTCATATTAAAAATGAGGTGCCATATGGCATCTGTACAGATTATCCTTATATGCTAAATGACTAAGATTGCACTTTGCTATTCTGGAAGACCTAGAAGTTATCAAGAATGTCATGAAAACCACAAACAATATTTTCGTCTAGGTCTTCCTGATGTAGATGTTTTTGCACACATGTGGTTTGATGAGGATCTTGTCGGTTCTCAATTTAGAACAGATGTTGGTCAAGGAACTTGGCCAGATGATAGTGTTAAAGATTGGATTGATGAGAACTGGAAACCTAAGAAAATAACTTACGAAAAACCAAGATACTTTGCAGACATGTTTGCTGATACCTGGCAAACTAAATGGAAAGCAACTCATCCAAAAGATAATCAAATCTCAATGTTTTATGGCATTGAGCAGGTGATGAATCTAAAGAAGCAGTATGAGGAGGAGAATAATTTTAAGTATGACTATGTTATTCGTATGAGATCTGATCTTCTCTGGATGCAACATCCTTCTCCTATTAAGTTTGAGGATTATGATCAAAATAAACTACACTCATTTAATATAAATCCTGGACCTGATTGGATTCAAACAGGGGTAGATGATTTTGCTATTCTTGACATCATTGCCTGGGGTGGGTCTGAGGTTATGGATAAATATGGTACAATCTATTCTAATCTACAGAGGATCACAGAAGAAGGGTGCCCCATGTTTTCACCTGATACCTCTTTGGGTTATAATGCTAAGGTTATCAATAATCTAGAGTATTCAAAACACGATTGGATTTTTAAGGTTTACTGCCAAAACCACATTTACGGTATTTGATTTGACATATGAAAGTTTTAATTCTGGGATCTAGTGGACAGATTGGTGCTTACTTGACTGAGTATCTTCGTAAGAAAGGTCACGAAGTTATTGAGTATGATAAGAATATTGGACCACAATATAACTTGACTGCTATTCCTAGCACCTGGTTAGAGCACTGTGTTAAGGAAGCTGACTTTGTATTCTTCCTCGCATTTGATGTAGGTGGATCACGATACCTGAAGAAGTATCAACATACCTTTGACTTCATTAACAATAATACTAGATTGATGGCAAATGTTTTTGATCATCTCGAAAAGTATAAGAAGAGGTTTGTGTTTGCATCATCTCAAATGAGCAACATGTCATACTCTCCTTATGGTGTGATGAAACGTGTTGGTGAACTTTACACCACGTCACTGAAAGGACTGACCGTTAAGTTCTGGAATGTGTATGGTATTGAGAAAGATATGGACAAGGCTCATGTTATTACTGACTTCATCAAAAAAGGATTTGAAGAGGGTGATTTTGAGATGATGACTGATGGTACTGAAGAACGTCAGTTCCTCTATGCTGAGGACTGCTGTGAGGCATTAGAGACCATCATGGAGTGCTATACACAATTTAAACCAGAAGACCCTCTGCACATCACATCTTTCAATGCAACATCAATCAAAGATGTAGCAGCAATTATCATGGGACAGTTTAATTTAATTGACAAACCAGTTAAAATTAATCCTGGTCTTGCCAAAGATAGTGTGCAGATGGATAAGAGAAATGAAGCAAACAATTATATCATGGACTGGTGGTTACCTAAAACCAACATGCAAGATGGTATCGCAAAAGTATTCAATGAAATGAAAAAGGAGTATGGTTACTGATGTTATCTTTTAATAAACTTGGTAAGTCTGGTCGTCTTGGCAACCAGATGTTTCAATATGCAGCACTGAGAGGTATTGCTGCTAATCGTGGATTTGATTGGGTCATTCCTCCTCCAGGTACATCAGGTATTGATGAGTTTGGTTGTGAGAACAACTACTGTATGTTTGAGACCTTTAAGATGACAGGTGCTACAGAGGAGCACTATGGCATACCTGGTGATAGACAGTGGGCTATCTGGAAAGAGTTTCACTTTAATCAAGAATTGTTTGATGAGTGTCCTGATAATGTTAATCTTGAGGGATATTTTCAGACAGAAAAATATTTTAAAAATGTAGAGAAGGAACTTCGTGAGGACTTTCAGTTTCATGATTCTATCTACAATCCTTGTAAGGAGATGATTGATAGCATTGAAGGTGATCGTAAAATTTTCTTACATATTCGCCGTGGTGATCCTAAACTACCATGGGCATACGTGAACCTTGAAACCACACATCCTGTCTGCACCTTTGATTACTATGAGAGAGCTCTTGCGGAGTTCCCTGATGATATCCCCGTGGTAGTTTTCTCAGACCACATTGAGTGGTGTAAAGAACAAGAATTCTTTGCACCTGATAGGTTCATCATGTCAGAAAGCACTGAAGAGTTCTCTGATGGACAAAGGTTACCCTGGACAGATCTATGTTTGATGTCTCTTTGCACTGATGCAATCATTGCTAACTCATCATTTTCTTGGTGGGGTGCTTGGTTGCAGACCAATCCATATCAGCAAGTAATTGCACCAAAAAAATGGTTTGGTCCACAGTATGATCACTATCATATGGATGACTTGATTCCTACAGGATGGAAGGTAATGTGATGACCTTATCCAATACAACTTTTATAGTCCCTCTCAGGATTGAAAGTGATGACAGACTTAGGAACGTGATTGTAAGTTCAATCTACCTTCTTGATAATACTGATTGCAAAATCATCATCAAAGAATCTGATAAGACCTCTGTCTTTGCTGAAAGAGCCTTATCACAAATTCGTGAATGTGTGGGTGGGAAAGCAGATAGATTGATTCATGTCTTTGAGAAAAGTGATGAGAATTATTTTCATCGTACAAGACTGTTGAATGATATGGTCATGATGACTACCACAGATGTAGTGGTAAATTATGATTGTGATATCATTTTACCACTAGAATCATACGTTACATCTGAGGAGAAAATTCTTTCCGATGAATGTGATGTTGTCTATCCATACGGTGATGGGAACTGGCAGTTTCAAATTTTAGCCACGGATGAATTAGTATCTAAGTTTATCAATCAAGACTATGACCTCTCTATTCTTAGACAGAGATCTAGAGTCTACGATGCAAAGTATGGATTCTGTCAATTCTTCTCTACCAAGAAATATATTGAGGGTGGATTAGAAAATGAAGGATTTATTGCATATGGATATGAGGATGATGAAAGATACTTTCGGTTCATCAAATTGGGATATAAGGTGTGTAGATTAGATGCACACGTATATCATATGGAACATGCAAGAACTGATAATTCTTGGTTCTCAAATCCTTTCATCCAAAATAACAAGAACCTTCATGATACCTTGATGGAGTTTGACAAAAAACAACTTCAGGAGTATTATGAACAACAGGACTATCTGAAAATACGTAAAGCACAACAGAAATGATTGGATTTAATGCTCTGGGGCGAATGGGTCGTCTCGGTAATCAGATGTTTCAATATGCTGCTCTAAAAGGAATAGCAAAAAACATTGGAACAGATATTACCATTCCTTATCACAAAGATGCGGTAGATGATGGTATTGGAAATATGCTCCGCACGGAGTTGTTTGATTCCTTTGATTTGAATACAAACATTGGATTATTGAACGGTGGGAAATCTCCTGTTGTTCATGAGAGACACTTTCATTATGATGATGAGCTATTTCATAGGTGTCCTGATAACATAAGTTTGCAAGGATTTTTTAATACTGAAAAATATTTTCGTAATATTAAAGGTGAAATTCGTGAGGACTTTACCTTTAAGGAAGAAATTCTTACACCTTGTCAGGAACTAATGTGGCAATTGGATCTTCCAATTGCTCTTCATGTCCGCCGCACAGACTACATCTCTAATAGTGCTAATCATCCTCCATGTCCTCTTAGTTATTATGAGAAGGCACTGAAGCACTTTGATGATGATAGACAAGTGGTTGTATTCTCAGATGATCCTACATGGTGTAAAGAACAGGAACTATTCTCTAGTGATCGTTTTATGATTTCTGAGAATGATGACAATAGAATGGACCTCTGCTTAATGAGTCTCTGTTCTGATTTTATTATTGCAAACTCAACTTTCTCTTGGTGGGGAGCATGGCTTTCTACAAGCAAGGATAAGAAAGTTATCGCACCCGTCCAGTGGTTTGGAACTGGATATACTAAAGACCACGATACTTCTGATTTAATTCCCGATGGCTGGACAAGAATTGCTGCTTGACAAAAATAAGGCAGCGTTTAAACTACAAGGACTTCCACATATCTACTGGTTAAATCTTGATGCTGATGTCGAAAGACGTGAGTATATGGAAAGGCAGTTTAATTATTGGGAGATTGAAAATCATACTCGTATCTCTGGGTATGATGGAAGAGAGGATGATGTCACTTCACATATGAAGGGAAAATTTCCTGACATGATGAACCAGCAAGAAGTTGGTTGTTGTATGTCACATCTCAAAGCAATCAAACACTTTTATGAGGAGACTGATGATGAGTATTGCATGATCATGGAAGATGATGCAGTGCTTGAGGTTGCTAGGTTCTGGAACTTTACCTGGAAGGAGTTTTTCTCTTATGTTCCGTATGACTGGGATTGTCTCCAGTTGACTACAATTACAACAGGAGACATTTATGTCAGACTACATCTGAAGTTTGTAAATGACTTCTCCGCTGCGGTCTATCTAATTACACGTCATCACGCAGGAAAGGTTCTTCGTAATCATATGCGTGGTGATAAATGGAAGTTGGATAATAATGTAAAGCCAAGGGCAGTATCCGAGGATACTATCCTTGAGAGTGGAAAGACTTATTCTATTCCTATCTTTCTTTACAATCTTGACTTTCAGTCAACCATTCACCCTGAACATACTAATGTGTTTCATCGGGGTCCACATAATGCACTCTGGAATTACTGGAGTCAATCTGGTGCCACGGTTGACATTAAGCGATGGATGGACTATGATCCATACTTGGGCAGAGCAACTCCAAACTCTGTTCCTCCTCAACCTCAAGAGGAGCAAAAAAATGAGGAAAACCCTACTACTTGACAGAATCATAAAAGTCAGGTAGTATAAATACTTAACCTTTTGTCTGACAGTAATTTCAGTAACAAAAGGAAACAAACGGGACAAGTCGAGTCCCTATTCATCTGCGGGTAATCACTCCGCAAGTAACTAAAGGTAATTCAAATGATCAAATCTGTATTCGCAGCACTGTCTGCAACCGCTCTTTCCGCAGGCGCTGCCCTTGCAGGTCCCTACGTAAACGTAGAAACCAATGCTGGATGGACTGGTAGCGAGTATAATGGAGCTACCACGGACCTTCACGTAGGCTATGAAGGTGCTATTGGCGATTCTGCTTCTTACTACGTCCAAGGTGGTGCTAGTCTGGTAAGTCCTGATGGTGGCGAAAGCGACACCGTTCCTTCTGGTAAGGCAGGTCTTGGTTTCGGTGTCACCGAAAACCTGGGTGCATATGGTGAAGTCTCCTTCATCGGTTCCGGTGATGACGATATCGACCGTGGATACGGCGCTAAGCTGGGTCTGAAGTACAACTTCTGATCTAAGTAGACAATCAATATCTAGATGCTATACTGGGGGTGCGACGGCACCCCTTTTTTATGAAAAAAATTCTTCTTTCGCCGGTTACCCACATCAATTTAATGTTAGTGGGTATTTTAGTTTTTATTGGAGTGCTGCACGAACATACTCACCGTGCTATGGAGGTAGATGTGCATGGGTATGTCAGACAATACTGTAGAGCAAACCCCGATACTTGTAAGTCCATGGCCTCAGATTGAAATCTTAAGAAAATATGTGTTGACAAAACTTTAGAAATACTATATAATATGTAAAGTTATGCAACACTAAGTAAATGACTGTAACACGCTCAAACACTGTAACAATTGAAGAAGGCGGCCGCACAAATATGTGGGCTACCGAACCCCGTATGTACATTGATCAAACCGCAGCAGAGCGTTACGGTTATGAGACCTACGCAGAACGTGCAGAAAAACTGAACGGTCGCACTGCGATGATTGGATTTGTCTTTGGAGTGTTCTCTTATGCATTCACAGGCAACTTCTTCTTTGGTCTCGTCTGACAGTTGCATTTCTCGTCCTCTTGTCCTATCCTTAGAACAACTTCTAAACTTTCATGATTGAACTTTTGACGCAGACCGAATTCTCTTGGGCTGCTAACCACACCATCGCAGAATTCCTTGCAGGATATGTATTTGGAGCAGCACTGATTGTAGGAGCACCTGGAGTATTCTTCTTCATTGCTTTTATGCCAGCACTGCAAAGGACCAAGGGAGCACAGATTGGATACAAGGACCATAAGGATTATGGTTATTCATCTACCTATGAAAATGGAAAGATGAGCGATCAAAAACCTTATACGCATTATGTCCGTGCAGCTGTCCAGTGACAGTTGATATATACGAAATAATGTAAGGTTCTTATATGCCAAATCCTGATCAACTCTACGAGGACATGCAGAAGTTAGACGATATGTACGAAGAACTTCTGTGGCACCCAGACGATGAGTTACAATTCACTCATGATGGGACAAAAATTATAATCACAAACAAAACACTGGAGCAAAAAAATGAACGAAAAGGCAGAACGCATTAATGGTTGGGCAGCAATGATCGGTGTTGTTGCAGCAATGGGATCTTATGCAGTTTCAGGACAAATCATTCCTGGTATCTGGTGATGGCATTTGTAGTAGCAGCTATAATCATGCTGATTCCAATTGCTGCAGTAGTGAAAAACTCATGACGTATGATTGGACACTACTACAGACGTTGGTCTTCATCATCACTCCTTACTTCCTGATGCTTGCGTTGGCAAGTAAAGATGAAGATGATGATGGTTCCGATGGTGGTATGATGCAACCACTTTATGCACCATCACCTTCTTGACATAGACAATTAAATATTCTATAATAGGGGACAGTTATATGGTCCCCTATTTTTATGCTCGCGACTATTCTTGCTTTATCGGCAATCGATTATGATCATCTCGCAAGGACGATTCAAGTCGAAACCTACCGTGGAAGTTTTGATCAGTATTGTGTAGCGGTATCTGTTCTTAACCGCGTGAGATCACCACTCTATCCCAACACGGTTGCTAGTGTTGTATATGCTCCTGGACAATATGAGGGCTTCACTAAATGGCGTCCAGTAGCAGATCCTAATCTAGTAAATACACTTATGTCAGAGGAAGGCAAGGAAAACCTTCTAAAGGCATATAGTATTATTGGTGACAGGACTGACTTTAAAGGTCAGAGTATGCTCAGATATCGAGTTGCATCTCATGATCCAATGTGCGATACTAGAGGAAACTTCTACCACTATCATTGGCAATCATGATCAAGAAACTCAAACAATTTTTTGAGACACAAACTTCCCTTCTTAGAAAAAAAGCAGGTGTATTTAAGGAAGAAGATATTGAGTGTGTAATTGATGAAGAAGTAGTTGATTGTAAAGAGATTGATGAGGAGTCATATGTAGGTGTCCCTGCTCCTACATATCTTCCTGAAGATGATTGGTTTGGATTACCTGTTAGATCTCAAAAGCAAATTGATTACATGGAACAAGAAATTGAAATCAAACGACAAGAACGAGAGAAAACTTTTTTCGTTGAACCTAATGACATTCACCAAAGAATGTATGAAATTGCAACTAAAGCACAAACAACTACACTCCACCTAGATCCCATTGGTGGTTCTGAAAACTTTCAAGGCGGTTCCGAAAATGTCCACAAGTGATTGGCGCTATGATGAACAAAAAATGAAAATTCGTGAACAAGTTATCAAAATCCTTCTTACAAAATTTGGAGGGCAAATGGATGGTCCCTGTCCTAAATACAGCAGTCAATCAATCTATGAGTGTGCCCAAGATTGGGTCTCACAAGGTAACATGCACACTTCAGGGATTGTAAAATATTACGAGGCTTATTATGCAAAAAGTAATTAACGTTTTAGCAGTTCTATCATTTGTAGGAACTGCAGGTATTGTCGGCACTGCTGGTGTCGTCTATGTAAGGCGAGATGCTATCATCGAGCAAGTCAAAGAAAACGTTGCTAAAGCAGCAACAGAGGCGATTACAGGCGCACTTCCGGGGATGATGGACTCAGCATTGCCTGAACTTCCTGGTGCCACTGGTGGTGTCATTCCTTCTACACCTGGCGTTTCTCTCCCTTTCTGATATGAAAAAAATTATTATGAGTTTGCTGGTAGCAGCTAGTATGTCTGCTCCAGCACTTGCTGATGACTCTAAGATCACCAAGGGTTATAACACTATGGATTCTATGGGGTGTATGCTACTACGCGAATGCACTGATGGAATCGAGGAAGTATTCAGTCTACTTGATGTATCTTCTCAGTATCCTAATACTGATGATTTTTATCCTGTTGCTGACGAGTTCAACAGAATGCTCGTCGCCCTTAATCAGGTCGGAGTTAAGGTGTTTTTAGCAGATTCAAAATATTTCCCTGCTATGCATCGTGGTGTTTATCATACTGTGGGTAATAATTTCTTTCTTAATAAAAAGTTTATGGATAGTCCTGCCACACTGATGATGGTTATGCGTCATGAAGGATGGCATGCAGCACAAGATTGCATGGCAGGAACCATCAAAAATAGTATGATTGCTATCATTAAACCTGAAGATGAAGTGCCAATGATCTGGCGTGTGATGGCAGAACGTACATATCCTGAGAGTGCCGTTCCTTGGGAAGCAGAGGCAGGATGGGCAGGCCGTACTGAGAAAATGACCATGGAAGCACTACAATCCTGTGCTCGTGGTACGATGTGGACTGATTATGAACCCACGCCTATGACTCGCGAATGGTTGGTCAAAAACGGTTATCTCACTAAATAAAGTTGCCTTTCCTGGTAACTTATGCCTGAAGAAGTAAAACCTACCGAAGAAGAAAAGAAACCAAAGAAAAAAGGTATTCTCGGTAAGATCAAGGAGGCGACAGATGACAAGGAAGAACAACTTGCTATTCTTTCTACCTTTGTCCGCCTTGGTATTCTTGTATGGAGTGGTGGAATACTCACGTTGGCATATATCAAACTCCCCCCTGCTCTTGGAATCCCGGAGCAAAAACTGGATCCGACATTCATCGCCAGCGTCTTCACCGGAGTTTTAGCTAGCTTCGGCGTCCAGACCGCTAAAAAGAATGGTGCTAATGGTGGTGGCGGTGGTGCTAGTATCACCAAAGAACAGATGGAGAAACTAATTGAAAAGGCAGCACAAACTGCACCACATCAAACTCTTCGTATTGAGCAAGCACCAGTTACCTTAAAGGTTGATACACCAGATCCTAAAGACACGTACAAGATGTAACCATGAAACCTTCTCTTAAATGGGCCGCAATTAGTGTTGGTAGTATTGTAGCAATTGCTCACGTTGGGTTGTTAGGGTATGTTATTAGACAACAACCTGAAAGGGTTGTTGAAGTTCCCACAATCAATATTCCTAATGGCCCATATTCTTCTTATAAAATAGAGGCAGGGAAGAATGGTTACCGTATTGAGTATCATGCAGATGATCCTAAGATTCTAGAGTCAGAAAGGAGTCTAAATCTAGATAAAGAACGACGTGGATTCTTTGGCGGTGGAAGAGAGCAAAGAACAGAATATCGTCGTGATCAGTACACCAGAGAGGGCACTAGAAATATGGGAGGTGAAATAGGTGAACTGGGAAAGACCGGAGGTGTAAGCGCAGAGTGTATAGCGGCGGACGCTGGAGCACGGTCACAAGGTGCAATGGCAGGAACTAGTGTTGCTGCTGGTCTTGCTGTTCCTGCTGTTTCTAGTATTCCTTATGTTGGATGGTTAGCTGGTGGTTGGGCACTATTACTAGGACAAAAAATTGGATCTGAAGCAGGATCACAGGTAAATTCATTGATTAGTGATTGCTAACACAGAGGGGGTAACACCCCTTTTTTTGTGTAAATAGTTACGTCAAAACTGGATAGGTTTCCGATGTATAGGGAACCCCATCTACAGAAAAAATCCGACGAATGTGCTATCATTTGGAGGGAATGGCATTGCTTATGGAAAAATAATGATCCTAAACATATAGAAGTAAGAGAAAAATGGAGTAAATGTTGTGATGAATTTAGTGAAATGTTAAGTCAGGAAGTGCGAACAAATAGTAGGTATCACGGTATACGAATGTAATAGATAGTGTAGTTGCAAATACTCACATGAAGTTTATTAGCGGCATAATTATTGCTGTTGTAGCAGCTATGATATTTTTGTTACCGAAGATGGCATATGCTGTTGACATCACAATGGGATCAAATGGAAATTTGATTTTTGATCCATCTGATGTTACAATTGATGCGGGTGAAACTATACATTTTGTAAATGGTATGTTACCTCCTCACAATATTATTGTTGAGGGTCGTGCTGATCTCTCAAGAGAATCACTGATGTTTAGTCCTGGTGAATCGCAAGATATTTTATTTGCGGATGCTGGAGACTATGACTTCTTCTGTGGTCCTCATCAGGGAGCAGGAATGACAGGCACTATTCACGTAAAATAACTAATGGCATATTCAATTACACTAAAACTTCCAGAAACAGAAACCACTTTTGATTGCGAAGCAGATCAATATATTCTTGATGCTGCTGATGAGGCAGAAGTCGATTTACCATATTCTTGTCGCGCAGGCGCTTGTTCTTCATGTGCCGGTAAAATTTTAAGTGGAACAGTAAATCAGGAAGATCAATCTTTCCTTGATGATGATCAGATTGAAGCAGGTTTTGCACTTCTTTGCGTTTCATATCCTGAATCTGATTGTGTAGTTCAAGGGGAGGCTGAAGAAGAACTTTATTGAGTCATCAAATGTATGAAATTTTTCAATACTTTTGTTTTAGATATTACAGTTTCAATAATAGATTTTTTATACAAGGGTAGAGACTACCAGAGGTTTTGGGTTCTTGAAGAAATTGCAAGAGCACCTTACTTTGCTTTTCTCAGTGTGTTGCATTTAAGAGAATCTATGGGGCTACGAGGTCCAGAACATCTCTATCTAATGGAGGAACATTTTGCTCAAACTCTTAACGAAACAGAACATCTGGAGTACATGGAAAGCAGGGGCGGTTCTGCTTATTGGGTGGATCGCGCTTTCGCCAGACACCTTGTACTTATCTACTATTGGATCAACGTGGTTTATTACTGGTTGGCTCCTAGGTCTGCTTACCATCTCTCCTACGAAGTAGAGATTCACGCAGCGCATACATATGAAAAGTTCTTAGAAACAAATAAAGATGATGAGCGTATTGTAGAAATTATGAATGACGAATTAGAACATGCTAGTGAATTGTCAAATGCAATGGAGTTAATTAAATGAGTGCTTTGTTTGTATTTGCTTTTATAACGTTGCTAGTTTCTGTAATGGAACTAACATGGCCAGTAAGATATAGGGGTAACTGATGAAAGTAGGATTGATTGGATTAGGTCGTATGGGCGAGGGTATGGCTCGTCGTATGATGAAAGAAGGAATTGAAGTCTGGGGTTACAGACGTAATTACCAAAAAGCAGAAGAGGCATTTGAAAAAGGTTATGTTAGTGGAGTTACCACCGATATTGAAAACCTTGTCAAACAAGTTCATCATCAAGATGGTCAGATTGGTAAAGCACCGGGTATCTTTCAACTTGTTATTCCTGCAGAATTAGTAGAGGACACACTCAATGAGTTACTACCATTACTTGGCGACGGGGATATTATTATTGATCATGGCAATAGCAACTTTAAGGATTCTAGACGGAGAGCAGAAAGGCTTTCTAAGTTGGGTATCCAATTTATTGACTGTGGTACTAGCGGTGGTGTTTACGGTCTGGAGCGTGGATACTGTCTTATGGTTGGTGGTACAACTGGAGCAGTATCTGTCTGTGCCCCCATTTTCAGGGCACTTGCACCTGGTATTACCGCTGCAGCCCGCACAGACCCACACACTAGGGCAACCAGTGCTGAGTATGGTTGGTTACACTGTGGTGGACCTGGTGCAGGACACTTTGTCAAAATGGTCCATAATGGTGTAGAATATGGAATCATGCAAGCGTATGCCGAAGGGTTTAACATTTTACATCATGGT
>Ga0208130_1000206_pt1 | contig 31848 bp, 34 predicted proteins | sample ETNtaG_31_FD_185771 | JGI IMG/M metagenome (GOLD analysis project Ga0208130, IMG submission 185771) | Marine microbial and viral communities from oxygen minimum zone, Eastern Pacific Ocean - ETNP201310SV78 (SPAdes) (version 2) | ecosystem: Environmental > Aquatic > Marine > Oceanic ... | reverse complement strand
AACAAGAAAAGGTGATAAAAGAGAGTATATTTATATTATCGGATCCGATCACGATAGTCAAGAACTACACTCAGTTTCTGAACAAACTAATTCAGAAACAGTAAATATTGATTTAGATTATAGATATAACGATAAAGATGATCCTAACAGATTTTATTATAGAAGTGACCATTACAATTTTGCTAAAAAAGGTATTCCAATTATATTTTATTTTTCAGGAACTCACCCAGACTATCATCTTCCTTCTGATACTCCCGATAAAATTGAATATGACTTGCTTGAATTGAGAAGTAAACTTGTTTTTTATACGGCATGGAATATAGCAAACAGAGATGAAAGAATTAAAGTAGATCCAAAACCTGAGGTTAAAAAATACGAAGTTGATAAAGAAAAACTAGATGGATATTCTGGAAATTATGGAGCAGAAGGAATCCCTTTGAAAATTGGTGTATATATTAGAGATAATAACCTTTTTATTGAGGTAATGAATCAAGCAGTTCAACTTGATCCTTTAGCTGAGGATGTATTTGGTAGCGAAGCTATGGGTTTAAAAATTACATTTGATACTGAGAATGGAACTATGGAGTTTAAACAAGGCCCTTATCAAATTAAATTAAATAAAGAATAATTATTTAAAATATATTTCTTTCAAAATTTTTGAAATTCCTGGGTTGTTTTTTAGATCATTATAACTCCAAAAAACGATTCCAGGATTTTTTTTGACAATCGATCTCATAATCATAATTTGATTTGTAACCTCTTTTATTTGATTTTCATCTTTATAATTACTTAATCTTATTCCTGGCCAAAGAAATTTATTTTTTTTATTATTTGATTTCCACCAATCTAATAATACTGGAAAACTGTATTTTGGATTATCAATAGCCCAATATAATTGAGGAGAAAAATAATCAGCCCAACCCCTCCTTATCCATTTTCTTGCGTCAGCAAATAACATATCATATTGATCAAAAGTAGTTGTTGCAATTGTTGGATTGTTTGGTCTCCAAATTCCAAAGGGACTAATTCCAAACATAACATTTGGCTTAATTCTTTTTATTTCTTTATGTACTAACTTTATAAACTTATTCACACTATTTCTTCTCCAATTGTTTTTATTATTGACTAATGGAGATTTATTAGATAGACTCCATGACTTATCGTCTGGAAAATCATCACCATCATTGTAAGAAGGATATGGATAGAAGTAATCATCGAAATGAATACCATCAATATCATATCTTGTAACAATATCTTTAACAACATTTAAAGAATGATTCATAACATGTTTTAATGATGGATCAAACCAATAATAATCATTCTTTAATTTTAAAACATATTCTTTTTTTTGATTTAAAATACTCGACTCATTAATTGATTTGTTTGTTGGATGGTGAACTCTGTAAGGATTTAACCAAGCATGAATTTTAATTTGATATTTTTTACATTCTTCAATCCAAAATTTTAAAGGATCATAATAAGGGCTTGGGGGTAAACCACTTTCTCCAGTTAAAAAATATGACCATGGTTCAAGTTTACTATCATATAATGCATCTGCTTGAGGTCTAACTTGTAATATTATAGTGTTTAAATTTGCTTCTTTTACATTTTTAATAATTTCGATAGCTTCTAACTGCTGTTCCTGAGAACTTAAACCAGGTTTTGATGGCCAGGATATATTAGCAACACTAGCAACCCATACTGCTCTAAATTCATCCTGCTGAGCATTAGAAAAATTGATTAATATTAGTAATAAAATAACTATATATTTTTTTGCTAACATGCTTTGTAACTAATTATTATAATTCTCATTAATAGTTGCTTTATTAGCACCAAGATCTATTTTAATTTCATTTAATTTATTAACCAATTTGGAAGTGATTTCAGGAAATCTATTTGAAACATCAACAGTTTCACTTAAATCATCTTTTAAATTATATAACTCTACCTTGTTTTCTTCATGTAACTCAACTAATTTCCAATCATTATTTCTTAAAGCAGATCCAGGTTTCCACAAACTACCATGATAGTGAGGAAAATGCCAAAAAATAAAATCTCTTTCAATATCTTTTTTTACAAATAAGTTTGTTAAATCAACACCGTCAATATCACTTACACTATGATTTAGATTCAAAACATTAACTATTGTTGGAAAAAGGTCATATGAAACTACTGGTTCTGAAATTATCTCCTTATTTATTTGTTTTGGCAGTTTAATCAATTGTGGTATTCTAATTCCACCTTCATACAACCATCCTTTACCTGCCCTTAATGGAAAAACTGAAGTTGGTGCTACTCTTCTTAGAGTTGAAAGACCACCATTATCAGAGGTGAATACAATCAGAGTATTTTCATATAGATTATTGTCTTTTAAAAAATTTATAATCCTACCAACATTATAATCTGTTGCATGTACCATTGATGCATACTTAGCATTTCTTTGATTTAATAGTGTTATAGCATCTCCTTCTTTAACAGTTTCAGGACTAGTATTTTCATATGATTTTAATTTTTCAATATAATAATCAATAAACTCTTTATTTTCTTGAATTGGAGTATGAACATTATAGAATGATAAAAATGCAGCAAAAGGCTTTTTAGTATCTCTATTTCTAATTAATTCTATTGTTTCTAAAGTAAGTCTATCTGTAAGATACTCTCCTTCAGGACCATCACTTAATCTAGGATTTTTGTATGGAGAATAATACCCTCCCATTGGACTTCCCTTTTCGAAGCCACCAATATTAACATCAAAACCTTGATCTTCTGGGTAATGACCTTCACTACCAAGATGCCATTTACCAGAATAAAAAGTTGAATAATTATTATCTCTCAGAACTTCTGCAATAGTAGTCTCTTCAAGAGGTAATTCATTTCTATCAACAGGACCTAAAAGGGGTCTATTCTTTGGGTCTAAACCAGGAATCCAATCAGTAATATTAACACGTGCTGGATGTTTTCCAGTCATAATTGATGCTCTAGTTGGTGAACACACGGAACTAGCTGCATAGGCATTATCGAACAACATGCTAGTTTCACTTAAATTATCAATATGAATAGTTTCATAATAATCAGACTTATTATATGAAACATCCGTCCAGCCTAAATCATCTACTAGTATAAACAACAAGTTTGGCTTTTCATTTTCATTTGAGCAAGAAAAAATTAAGATTGTAATAAAAAGAAGGGTTATTTTTTTCATAGTATATTAAATATACAAATTGAAAAATATAATTGAATCTGTTATTGACCTATTAAATTAACTGATAAATCTATAACATCTAAACCATTAGTAACCAAATTAAATTCAATAGGATTACAACATACTTCACAATCCTCAATAAAAGTTTGATTTTGAATAGATGGATCAAATAATCTACTTTGATTTTCCCAACAATAAGGACAAGTAAATTCTTTTTCTATCATAATAATAAAACGATGGTTAAACTCTTGAAAAATAAGTCAACTTTCGCCACATCCATTCCAATGGTCCAAATCTATATTTTTTTAGTACTAAAGGTGAAATAATCAAAATTAAAACCCATACAGAAATTACAACCAGGAACTGTTGTAGCCTGTCAAGAGTACCAAAAAGACCTAATCCATGACCATTAAATATAAGAGTACAAATCAGAGACATTCCAATATAATTAGTGAATGCCATTCTTCCTGTGGCTTGCAATCGATTTTGAAGGTTTTTAAAAACTCCTTTCTTAAAAAACCACATTACCAATCCAATATAGCCTAATGCCATAAAAACACCGGAAACCAGTTTATAATTTGCTCCAATATTCATCACATAAGCACCGGACCATTCAAAATCATACGCTTGATTCAATCCTATTATAGAAATTATTAATCCGGGTATAAATCCTGCTAACATCATCTTTTTATAATATATCATTGATTTATCAGCAGATAAAATACCTTTTCGAAACAATATCATACCCAATAACATCATTGATGTGGTGCGCCAAAATGTTTCAATCAAAAAAACAAGAGTTTGAAACTGAATAGCATTTTCCAATCTTATTGGCATTTGTTCAAGAAATGAACCTTGCATAGTTTTGGTTTCTGTAGCAATTTGTTCAGAAGTTGGATGGAAAAAAGCAAAAGTACTTTTAAGTTCATCAGAGCTCATTCCGTAATATGTCATCAAATTAAAAATTAAGGGTATAATAAAAAGTATAATTGACATAGCTATGAGTGTTCTAATTGACTTTTTTCTTAAAAAGAAAATCAAACATCCACAAATGGCATAAGAAACTAAAATATCTCCAGGCCAAATGAAATACGCATGGACAAAACCAAACAACAAAAGCCAAAACATTCTTTTATAGTGTAATAAAGCTGATTTCTTAGCTTTTGTTTCTGCATTCCTAGTGAATAAAACTACACCAGCGCCAAATAAAATTGAAAAGATTGACATAAATCGAGTATCAGCAAAAATGTAATTAAATGAATGAAAATACTGGTTATATCCTTCTAAACCTGCACCAATCGTGGGATTCATATATGCAATGTTAACCTGAGAAAAATTGGTGATATTCATAATAAGAATTCCTAAAACTGCAAAACCACGAAGAAGATCGATTGAATGAATTCTATTGTTTGATTTTGACATAATTAATCTTTATTACAAATCTATTAAAAAACCCCTCACAAAGAGGGGTTTATGGGTGGAAGACCGGGCTCGAACCGGCGACCTCCTGAACCACAATCAGGCGCTCTAACCAACTGAGCTACAACCACCATTTAAAATGCTCGACAAATTTATATTATTTCTTCTCTTGTACAAAGATTTTTTAGAAATGATTATATAAAATCATTTAAAGAAGTTAAGCCGGTAGTTCTATGAGAAATAAAACCTTCACCATGCTCAACACCAATTAACCTTCCATAGTCAACTGCTCTTGACTCAATAAAATCTAAAAAATTTTTTTTACTTATTGGAGTCTCTGGCTCTTTGCTTTTAGGATCGTAAAACTGAGAGCTATAACATTTTATTGCATCCATCTTTGACTGCATATGACCAGAAATATCTAGTATAAAATCTGGTTTCAAGTTTTTCCATTGAATGTAATGGAAAATATTTTTTGGTCTCCAATGAGGTTGATCATTTCCTGAATCATCAACTGTTTTGATTTTTGCAAGGCCGCTAAGAAAAGACGACTCAACAATGAGCTTAGAAGCTTTTGGATGATCAGTATGTCTATCATCAGGTGCATTACAGAAAATAAAATCTGGTTTATATTTTCTTATTACAGAAATTACTATCATTTGATGTTCAATGTCATTTTTAAAAAATCCATCCTTAAATTCCAAATTTTCTCTAATATCAATTCCAAGAACTTTACTGGCTGCTTCTGTTTCTTTTGACCTTATTTCTGAACTTCCTCTTGTTCCCAGTTCTCCCCTAGTTAAATCAACTACACCTACCTTTTTACCATTATCAACAACTTTTAATAATGCACCTGAACAACCTAATTCAACATCATCAGGATGAGCACCAAAAGCTAAAAAATCAAGTTTATTTTCCATTTTTAGTTAATGAATTATCTAAATCTAACATTAAATCTTCAAAGTCTTCAATACCAACTGAAAATCTGAGTAGATTGTCAGAAATTCCTAATCCTCTTCTTATATCAGGATCCATCTTCTTGTGTGAAGATAATGCAGGAGATGTTATAGTAGACTCAACACCTGCAAGACTCATTGTAGGTTTAATAATTTTTAAATCACTAACAAATTTAATTGGATCTATACTTGAGTTTAATTCAAATGACAACATACCCCCAAAACCATGCATTTGAATTTTAGCAATATCATGATTTTTGTGGTTTTCTAAACCAGGATAAAAGACTTTTGAAACAAAATTATGTTCTGATAAAAATTTTGCGAGATTTAAAGCATTATCATTTTGAGCATTAACTCTTATTTTTAGTGTTTTGATGCTTCTTTCTAACATCCATGCAGTATACTCACTAATATTTGATCCAAAATTCAAACCTGAACTTTTTATCACTTCAATTTTTTCTTTACTTCCACTTACAGATCCAGCAAGAATATCACTATGACCACCTAAATATTTTGTAGCACTATGAATAACTAAATCAATTCCTACATCAATTGGATTTTGATTAATAGGACTTGCAAACGTATTGTCAATTACTGAAATAAGACGGTTACTTTTTGCAAAATCTGAAATTGAAGATAAATCAACTATGTTTAATAATGGATTACTGGGCGATTCAACATAAATGACTTTTGAATTTTTTTTCAAAGAGGAATCTAATTTTTTCTTGTCATTGACATCAACATAAGAATGTTCTATTCCAAATTTTTTAAATTCAGTATTCACTAAGTTGATTGTACCACCATATAAAGAGTCTTGAAGGATTACATGGTCTCCTTGTTTAAGTAATGAGAGCATTGTAGTTGCAATAGCACCAAGACCAGATCCAAAAAGTAGAGAAAGTTCTGCATTCTCTAAGTCAGAAATTTTTTTACAAACACCCATCTGGTTAGGTGTGTTAAAATACCTTGGGTAAACATCACTTTTAATAAAATCATATGTTATAGATGGATATAATGGGGAAATATTTCCAAAATACTTCTCATCTACTAGATTTCCTGAATGAACACATTTTGTGCTTTTATTTTTGTTGTTGTTGTTCGACATTTTAATTTTAGCTGCTGGTTATCCAATCAATAATTTTTTGATCCTCAGGTTTTGTTCTTGGCGAAATAACTTTATGAATTGTTCCATCCTCATTGATTAAATATTTTTGAAAATTCCATGAGACAGATGAACTAATAACTCCATTTCTAGTTTTATCAGTTAAAAACTTATAAATAGGATGCATTGATGATCCTCTAACAGATATTTTACTCATCATTGGAAAAGTAACACCATAATTTTCCTCACAAAAAGTTGCTATTTTTTCATTCGAGCCTGGTTCTTGCCATAAAAAATTATTTGCAGGGAATCCTATAATAATAAAATTATCATTTTTATACTTAGAATAGAGACTTTCCAAACCTTTGTATTGAGGTGTTAATCCACATTTAGATGCAGTATTAACAATCATAATTTTCTTACCCTTTAGCTTACTAAAGTCAAAGTCTTCACCATAAATATCTTTTACTGTGAAATCATATAGAGATTCTTCCATTGAGTTATTTTGCGAAAAGATACAACTAATGCTCATAAAAAAAGTGAGGATAAATAATTTATTCATAATAAAACTTTAAATAATTTCAGCAGTTAAATTGGCTGCAGATAGCTTCTTTAACCTTGGTTTAAGGTCAAAAAGCGTACCAGATTTTACTGAGCACTTACCTTTATAGTGAACAATCAATGTACATTGCTCAGCTTGCAAAGGTGTATGATCGCAAACATTTATTAAAGTTTCAATTACATGGTCAAAAGTATTGACATCATCGTTATAAAGAATTATTTGATGATGATCAGATTTAGACTGATCTGCTAATATTTCTTTTTGAGTTTTTTCTTTTATACTCATAACCAGTTAGTTAGAGTAAATTTACGATATTTTTAATATAGCTAAATTGAGTTTACTATTTCAACGAAATCTTGAGCATTGAGCGATGCACCACCAATTAAGCCTCCATCGACATCATCTTTACTAAATATATCTGATGCAGAATCAGGCTTAACACTTCCACCATAAATTATCGATATATTATTTGAAAATTCTTCACCAAATCTCATAGCAATATTTTTTCTAATGAAAGCATGAATTTCTTGTGCTTGATCTGGCGATGCAGTTAATCCAGTACCAATAGCCCATACAGGTTCATATGCAATTATTAAGTTTTCAGAGTTTATTTTGTCAATTTTAAAAATTGTGTTTTTTAGTTGTTGTTCAATAACATCAAAATGAAGATTATTTTTTCTGTCATTTAGGCTTTCACCAATGCAGAAAAAAACTTTAAACCCTTCATCTAATGAATTGGAAAGTTTTTTTAGTAATATCTCGTCAGTTTCGTGATAATATTCTCTTCTTTCAGAATGACCAATTAATACGCTATCTACACCAATACTTTTAAGCATTGATAAAGAAACCTCACCTGTATATGCTCCACTTTTATTTTCGTTTACATTTTGAGCTAAAACTTTAATTTTAGTTCCCTTACATTGATTAATTGATTCATTAAGAAAAGGAAATGAAGGTGATATAAAAATATCAGTATCATTCTCTTTATTTAATTTTAACTTAATTGCTTTAATCAAATCATTCGACATGATTAAATCATTATTCATTTTCCAATTTCCAGCAACAACTTTTTTTCTCATATTTATTTTATTCTCGGATCCAACAATTTATAAATTTCATCTACAAAGATATTAATAAGGATGAAAGAAAAACTAACAATTAAAACTGAACCAATTACAACTGGAACATCTAATGTGTTTAGTGAGTTTACAATTTCTTTACCCAAACCATTCCAACCAAAAATATATTCAACAAACACCGAACCTGCCAACAAACTAGCAAACCATCCAGATAACGCAGTAACAACTGGATTTAAAGAATTTTTAATACAATGCTTATAAATAACTTCAAACGTAGATAAACCTTTAGCATATGCTGTTATGACATAATTTTTCTTTAAAACTTCAATTAAAGAGTTCCTCATCATCATACTTATAACTGCAATAGGTCGAATTCCTAATACAATAGATGGTAAAATTAAATTTTTAAGCTTCAATTGGTATTCATTTCCAAAATCATCAAGTTCATATAAACTACCAGTCATGTTTAGTCCTGTAATGTCGGAGAGCAAAAACCCAAATATCCATGCAAATATAATTGCACTAAAAAATGATGGAACGCTCATACCAAGCGTACTTATTATTTGAATTAAATTATCCACAAAACTTCCTTTATTCAAAGCAGAAAAAATTCCCAAAATTAAACCAATAACTATTGCTATTATAATAGATGAAACTGCTAATACAACTGTATTAGGAAATGTATTAGCTATTATTGAAGAGACTTTTACACCTCTTCTTTGATAAGATTCTCGTAGATAAGGAAACTTTAATACAATTGAAGTAGACTTTGTATTTATTAACTTAATATAATCATACTTATTGTCATCTAAAAAATTAAAATCTATTTCATTTTTTGAATGGACTGAAATTATTGATAAATCATTCAGATAGTATAAATATTGTTTATATACAGGCAAATCAAAGCCATATTTTTTATTGATAATTTTTAATTGCTCCTCATTCTCATTTTGATCCATCATCATTCTAGCTGGATCTCCAGGTAAAACTTGAAATAAAAAAAATACAACAGTTATAACTCCAAATAGGGTGAAGAAAATATTGAGAATTTTCATTCCTGAATATCTTGCAAATGAATTAAAGCAAATACAGAATAGTTAATGATGTCATGGTAATTAGCATCAACTCCTTCACTTACAATTGTTTTACCATGATTATCTTCAATTTGCTTCACTCTAAGGAGTTTTTGAATAATTAAATCAGTTAGAGAACTGATTCTCATATCCTTCCATGCCTCTCCATAATCATGATTTTTTTTCAACATTAAATCTTTAACAATTTTTACCTGATTATTAAAGGCATCAGTAGCTTGACTAATATTCATGTCTGGATCATCAGATATACCTTTTTCAATTTGAATAAGAGCCATAATTGAGTAATTAATTATTCCAATAAATTCTGGTTCTTGCCCCTCATCTATTTTTTTTTCTTTATTGATTTGAAGACTTCTTATTCTTTGAGCTTTTATAAAAATTTGATCAGTAAGCGAAGATAATCTTAAAATCCTCCATGCACTACCATAATCTTTCATTTTACTTGAAAATGTATTTACACATTTTAAAATAATTTCATCAAAAAGATTTGCTGTACTATTCACAAAGAATTTTTATGTAAATTTCGAACAAATTTATCTAATATACTAATCCATTTAACTAATGAATATTAACATACGTGGTAATCTTTATGATTTAAGTTCACCAAAAATCATGGGTATACTTAATGTTACACCCGATTCATTCTATGATGGAGGAAAACATAAAAGTTTAAAAGAAACTTTAAACCATGTTGAAAAAATGATTGAAGATGGAATGGACATTCTTGATGTTGGGGGTTATAGTTCAAGACCTGGTGCAAATGACATAACAGTTGATGAGGAACTTCACAGAGTTATTCCGATTATTAAAGAATTAAAAAAAATCTTTCCAAAACTAATTATTTCAATTGACACCTTTAGATCTTTGGTTGCTGAAAAATCACTTGATTGTGGAATTGATATAATCAATGATATTTCTGCAGGAATGTTAGATGATAATATGTTTAATGTTATTGGTAATTATCAATGTCCATACATTATGATGCACATGCAAGGAAGCCCTCAAAATATGCAGGACAATCCCTGCTATGATAATCCAAGTAAAGAAATAATTAGTTTTTTAGCTAAAAGAGTTAAATCTGCGAGAGAAAAAAAAATAATTGATATAATTATAGATCCAGGTTTTGGTTTTGGAAAATCAATTGAACATAATTTTGAAATATTAAGTAATCTTGAACATTTTTCAATGTTAGATCTTCCAATTTTAACGGGATTTTCAAGAAAATCAATGATTTTTAAAACACTTAATACTGATAAAGAAAATGCACTTAATGGAACATCTGTTCTTAACACAATAGCACTTATGAAAGGAGTTAAAATTCTTAGAGTACATGATGTCAAGGAAGCTAAAGAATGTGTACTTTTATACAACAAAACCAAATAATTATCTTTATACTTTGGAAATTTTAGACCTAATCGTATCAACCATATTACCAATAATAGATGTTATTCTTGCAGCTGGAATGCTTTATTACGCTTACAAATACGTGCGAGGAACTTCAGCAATTATCATCTTTAGAGGTTTTGTTTTAATTTATATTATTTGGTGGATAACAGATATTGCTAACATGAATATTTTGAGTAATATCCTTGGTGGTTTTATCAGCGTTGGAGTTTTTGCATTAATAATTGTATTTCAACAAGAAATAAGAAAATTCTTATTAATGCTTGGATCCAATAGATTTACTAATAATAAATCTGTAATTAAAAGGTTTAAACTCTTGTTCAAAATTTCTCAAGAACAGTCAAAAATTAATATTGATGAGCTTTTTACAGCAATTGAAAATTTGAAAAAATCTAAAACCGGAGCATTAATTGTTTTTGAAAGAAATACTAGCCTTGATTTTGTTAAGACTGAAGGTGATGTTTTAAATGCTGAATTATCTTCTTCGTTAATTGAAAGTATTTTTTTTAAAAATAGTCCCCTTCATGATGGTGCGATAATAATTGAAGGAAATATAATTAGATCAAGTAGAGTAACACTACCCTTATCAAAAAAAAATATAAGTAAATCGTTTGGATTAAGACATAAAGCTGCTGTTGGAATTACTGAAGATACAGATGCTATGTGTCTTGTTATTTCTGAGGAAACAGGAAAAATTTCTTATGTACAAGATGGTGAGTTTTGTAAATTCAAAGACTTGGACGATTTAAAGAATTTAATAATAAACGACCTAGCTAACTAGCTCTTCTTTTTGAAATTGCAATTCAAATAACTTTTTATAGTATCCATCTTGAATTTCTAGTAGATCTTCATGTCTACCAATTTCTTTTATCTCACCTTTATCTAAAACAATAATTTTATCAGAATTTAAAATAGTTGATAATCTATGAGCTATAATAATTGAAGTTTTATTTTCAATAATTTTAGCGGTAGCATATTGAATTAATTTTTCAGTTTTACTGTCAATTGAAGAGGTTGCTTCATCTAAAATTAAAATACTTGGATTACTTACATATGCCCTAAGAAAAGAAATAAGTTGTTTTTGGCCCTCGGACAGCATAACACCTCTTTCTTTAACATTATAGTCATAGCCGCCAGGAAGTTTCATTATAAAATTATGTATTCCAATTTTTTTGGCTGCTACAATAACTTTTTCTTTAGTAATATTTTTATTATGTAGAACAATGTTATTGTAGATTGAATCAGCAAATAAAAATATATTCTGAGTTACTAGAGAAATTTGTGATCTTAAAAATTCAATAGACATTTCTTTAATGTTTCTTTTGTCTATCAATATATCTCCATTATCTATGTCGTAAAATCTAAGCAGTAAATTAATAATTGTTGTTTTTCCAGATCCAGTTGATCCTACTATTGCAACCTTTTCTCCACTATTAATATCTAAACTAAAATTTTTAAAAACAGGATTTTTTGAATCGTATGAAAAATAAATATTTTCAAAAGAAACTTTTCCTTCAATTTTTTTAGGATTGTTTTCTCCATTATCAACAATGAAATCTGACGTATCTAAGATTTTAAAGACTCTGTTTGCAGCTACCATTCCCATTTGTAATGTATTAAACTTGTCAGCTATTTGTCTAAGGGGTCTAAAAAGCATTTGTGACAATTGAATAAAGAGAAAAATTGTTCCCAATGTTACAGATGTTTCACTTAATCCAACTAAACCTCCACCATACCAAACTAATAAACCAATAGTTATTGATGTTGAAATTTCTGCAATTGGAAAGAAAATTGAGTTATACCAAACAGTTTTGAGCCATGCATTTTTATGCTTAGTGTTTATCTTGACAAAATTTTCTCTTTCAATATTTTCTCTGTTAAAAACTTGTATTTCCTTTATTCCTGAAATTCTTTCTTGTACAAAAGAATTAAGATTAGCAACTTCATTTCTTACTTCATTAAATGCAACTTTCATAGCTCTTTGAAATAATCTTGTAGCAATTAAAATAAATGGAAGAATAACAAAAACAATTAATGATAGTTCAATGCTTAAAAAAATCATAACACCAAGAACAGAAAGCATTAGTATCAAGTCAGCAACTATCATGAACAACCCTTGACTGAAAATACTTGCAATTGTTTCCATGTCATTAACAGATCTCGTAACTAATCTTCCAACAGATGATTTATCATAATAAGACATCTTGAACTTAATAATTCTTGCAAATAGTTTTATTCTTATGTCATAAACAACCTTTTGTCCTAAAATATTGGCGAGAAAAACAAATAAAAACTGAAATATAACCTGAAAAAGAAGGACTCCTAACATTACTGAAATTATAAAAATTAAACCTTCATAATCCTTAGGTGTTATATATTTATCTACTGCTTCTTTAAGTAAATATTGATTTAGAATTGAAAAAACAGATATTGAAATTGCGGCAACAGATAAAAAGACAAAATTAATTTTGTAAGGAAGCACATAATTCAGTAAACGCGCAAAAAGTTTAAAATTAAATTTTTTATTATCAGACATTTATAATCTCTTCTATGTTGTATTCAATTTTTGTTAAGTAAAGTCCACAGGCTGGAACTGAATATCCCGCATATTTTCTATCTTTTTTCAAAATAATTTGATTAAAATCTTCCACTTTTAATCTATTTTGTCCTATTTCAATTAATGTACCAACAATAGCTCTGACCATGTTTCTTAAAAAACGATCTGCCTTAATTGAAAAAATTAAAATATCACCATCTAATTTCCATTTGGCATCCATTATATTACAATTAAAAGTTTTTACATCTGATTTTGATTTGCTGAATGATTTAAAATCAGAGTGATTAAATAAAATTTTTGTAGCCTTGTTCAGTTGATCAAGATCTAATTTATTATTTAGATGGTAAACTCTATTATATTTTAAAGGGTTTTTTTTGTAAGATATTTTATACTCATATAATCTAGAAATAGCACTAAATCTCGCATGAGCATCATTCTTCACCTTAAAAAAATTACCAACTGCAATATCATTGGGTAAAAATGAATTTAGTTGATACGAAAGTTTATCCAATTCTAAATTATTTATTGTTTCAAAATGTGCAATCATTTCCTTTGCATGAACACCAGCGTCAGTCCTACCTGCACCAACAATATCAATTTTTTGTTTTAGTATAGTTGACATACAATCTTCTATTGTTTGCTGTATGGTATTAGAATTAGGCTGTTTTTGCCAGCCATGATAATTTGAACCATCGTATGTAATTTCAAAAAAATATTTCAAAAGGATTTATAATTTTGTTAATTATCAAAGATAACCAATAACAAGTTTAAAAAATTGAAAAAAATCTTAGTTCTTTCAGATACCCACAACTATTTAGATGATAGAATTCTTGATTTTGCATCACAATCAGACTATGTCATTCATGCAGGTGATATTGGAAATTATGAGATAATTGATAAGTTAAATTCTGTTTCTAAACTATATCACGTTTATGGTAATATTGATGGAACTGAAGTTAGATCTGAAAGTAATGAATTTCTTTTTTTTAAAATTGATAACTTAAAAATTCTATTAACTCATATCTCAGGAAAATTACCTAATTACAATAAAAAAACAGTTAATGAGATTAAAAAAACTAATCCTGATTTACTTGTAGCAGGTCACTCTCATTTATTAAAAGTAGAATTTGATAATAAAAATGATTTATTATTTATGAACCCAGGGGCAGCAGGTAGACATGGTTTTCATTTAAAAAGGACAATGTTAAGATTTACAGTTGATAAAAAGAAGATTGATAATCTTGAGGTAATTGAATTAGGATCGAGATCAAGTTTATCTTAATCTATTTACTGAGTCAACCAATTTTTGATCTTTTTTAAGAGAATTTAATGCAAAAGCCAATAACAAAGTAACTGATCCTAAAAATATAAATCCGTAAACTGTAGTATTATCAAAAATTATATATTTTAAGAGGTAAATTATATTTAGATAAGAAATCACTTTCACTAAAAGAATTTGTTTCTTTCTTTTTTTATGTTGACCTATTGTAAAAAGTGTAAAAATTGTAATTATTAAAGGAAAGATTGAAAGCCCAAAATTAAAGACACCGAATTTCTCAAGCCCAAATACAATTAAACATGATAAGATCAGAAAAAGTAAATAAAAAAAGTGTTTTCTATACATAAAATAAAAATAGAGAATTTTAATTGTAAAATAAAAATATTGTATATTTGAAGCGTTATCAAAAAACTTTCCCGATAACAACAACTCATTAATCCATTTTTAATATATGTCAGAGTTAAAAGATTTAAATAAGAAAAAACTTACAGAATTAACTGAAATTTGTGATAATCTAGGAATAGATAATTCAGGAAAGAAAAACGAACTCATTGAACGAATCATTGAGTTTCATTCAAAACCTGTTGAACAGAAAAAAACTCGTGAAAGAGTAAAAAGAGATTTTAAAAAGTCTAATCATGATAATCATGAAAGGAATCATAATAAAGATTCTCGAAACAGGTACAAGCAACCTGATTTTGAATTTGATGGTATAATTGAATCTGAGGGAGTTTTAGATATAATGCAAGAAGGATATGGTTTTCTGAGATCATCAGATTACAATTATTTGAGTTCACCTGATGATATTTATGTTTCACAATCTCAAGTAAGATTATTTGGACTAAAAACCGGTGACACTGTTCTTGGTCAAGTTAGACCACCTAAAGACGGTGAAAAATATTTTCCATTAATCAAAGTCAATAAAATTAATGGTCTCACACCTGATGTTGTTAGAGACAGGGTTTCTTTTGAACATCTAACACCTTTATTTCCAGATGAAAAATTTAACATTGCTGATAAAGAAAGTAGTATTTCTACAAGAATTATGGATCTATTTTCACCAATTGGTAAAGGACAGAGAGGAATGATTGTTTCTCAACCTAAAACGGGAAAAACTATGCTTCTAAAAGATGTAGCTAATGCCATAGCAGCTAATCACCCTGAGGTATATCAAATAATTCTTCTTATTGATGAAAGACCTGAGGAGGTTACTGATATGCAAAGAAATGTAAAGGGTGAGGTTGTTGCATCAACTTTTGATGAACCTGCAGATAGACACGTTAGAGTTGCAAATATTGTTTTAGAAAAAGCCAAAAGATTGGTTGAATGTGGTCATGATGTTGTAATACTTCTTGATTCTATTACAAGATTAGCTAGAGCATATAATACAGTACAACCGGCTTCGGGAAAAATTCTTAGTGGTGGTGTAGATGCAAATGCTTTACATAAACCAAAACGTTTCTTTGGTGCTGCAAGAAATATTGAAGGTGGTGGATCTTTATCCATTATTGCTACTGCTTTAACTGAAACTGGTTCGAAAATGGATGAAGTAATATTTGAAGAATTCAAAGGAACTGGTAACATGGAATTACAATTAGATCGAAGAATTTCTAATAGGAGAATTTTTCCTGCAATCGATCTTGTTTCATCAAGTACAAGAAGAGATGATCTACTGCTAGATGAAAATACAATTCAAAGAATGTGGATTATGAGAAAATATTTAGCAGATATGAATCCAGTTGAAGCAATGGAATTTGTTGAAGATAAGATTAAGAAAACTCTTAATAATGAAGAGTTTTTAATCTCAATGAATTCTTAAAATTAAGCTTTAGATTTAGCTTTACTTTTTGTTGCTTTCAAAGAATTAACGTGACTTGCCAATTTTGACTTTAGATTAGCTGACTTGTTTTTATGAATAACATTATTTTTAGCTAACTTATCTAAAAGCGAAGAGACATTTGTAAATAATTTTTCAGCTTCTTTTTTACTAGTAGTATCTTTTAATTGCTTAATAACATTTCTAGTAGTTTTATGCTGTAAACGATTTTTTTGTCTTTTCGTTTCAGTTTGTCTTATTCTTTTTATCGCAGATTTATGATTTGCCATATAAAATATTTTGTAGCCCGTAGGGGAATCGAACCCCTCTTACCAGGATGAAAACCTGGCGTCCTAGCCGATAGACGAACGGGCCAAATTTAGCTGTGCAAATATATATTAAGGAAATTATTAAGCAAAATATAATTCTGTTAATTTAATATGATTTTGCAAAATATACTCTTTTTAAAGATTTGTTTCCTGAAATTATACACTTTCCTACTTGAGAATTAGAGTCTGGAATACATCGAATTGTGGCTTTGGTCTCATTTTTAATTTTCATTTCTGTCTCTTCCGTACCATCCCAATGTGCTAAAACAAAACCACCTTCATCAATTAGCTTTTTAAAATCATTATAATTATCAGCAACTCTTGTATTATTATTTTGAAAATCTTTTGATTTTAAAAGAAGATTTTCTTGAATATCTTTCATAAGAAAATCTATTTTATCAACTAGACCATCAATATCAATAAGTTCTTTACTCATTGTATCACGTCTAAATATCTCTAACGATTTATTTTCAACATCTCTTGGCCCAACAGCGATCCTAACAGGAACACCTTTAATTTCATGTTCGTTAAATTTGTATCCGGGTTTGAAATTCAACCTGTCATCAATTTTAACACTGTAACCTTTTTGTCTAAGATCAGAAACATGAGGCTCTACATAATCCTTTACATTTTTTAACTCATCATCAGATTTGAATATTGGAACAATAACAATTTGAATTGGAGCAAGTTTTGGAGGCAAAACTAATCCATTATCATCACCATGAGTCATAATTAGGGCCCCCATGAGTCTTGTTGAGACACCCCATGATGTTGCCCAAACATAATCTAATTTACCATTTTTATCTGCAAACTTCACATCAAATGCTTTTGCGAAATTTTGTCCTAAAAAATGAGAGGTTCCAGCTTGAAGAGCTTTACCGTCTTGCATTAACGCTTCAATACAATAAGTTTCTTCTGCACCAGCAAACTTTTCAGAATCAGATTTTGTTCCTTGTATTACTGGAATTGCCATAAAATCATTAACAAAATTTGCGTAAAGATTATTAATTAGCTTTGCCTCGTCAACAGCTTCCTCTTTAGTAGCATGTGCAGTATGACCTTCTTGCCATAAAAACTCTGCAGTTCTTAGGAATAATCTAGTTCTCATCTCCCATCTAACCACATTTGCCCATTGGTTTAATAATATTGGCAAATCACGATAAGACTGAATCCAGTTTTTATAAGTTTTCCAAATGATAGCTTCGCTAGTTGGTCTTACAATAAGCTCTTCTTCCAGCTTCGAATTTTCATCAACTTTTAATTTTCCAGGGTTATTCTCATCATTTTTTAATCTGTAGTGAGTTACAACAGCACATTCCTTTGCAAAACCTTCAGCATTTTTTTCTTCAGCTTCAAAAAGACTTTTTGGAACAAATAATGGAAAATATGCATTATAGTGACCCGTTTCTTTGAATTTAGAATCGAGTTCTTTTTGAATTTTTTCCCAAATAGCATAACCATAAGGCTTAATCACCATACAACCACGCACACTTGAATTTTCAGCTAAGTCAGCTTTTACAACAAGTTCATTATACCACTTGGAGTAATCTTCGGATCTTTTTGTTAAATTTTTAGACATATTTCTTTGGCATAAATTTTGTCCCTATATTTATGTAACAAAAATAAGCTAATAATGTCATCAAGCAAATTACTTTCACTCCAAAAATTAGTTTTAGTTTTCATATTAACACTTTTAATGAGCTGTGGATCATTTGCTCCAACAAGTTTTGTTTCTTCTGATGGCATATATTATGCTGAAAAAGCACCTGCTGAAACTAAATCTACGTTATACTACAAAAACTATTTCAAAGAGAAAGAAATTGAGTTTGAGAACAGATTTAATAACGATACACTTTTAACAAACAATGATTTTGTTAACTCAAAACAAATCACCTACACAGAAAGTAATGCAGCTTGGGGAGAAATTCCAAACACAGTAACTATTACTTTTGATATGTTTGATAACCTATATCATAAAAGATATTTTGGTTTTGGGTATTATAACCCTTATTATGGATATTATCCTTATGGGAGATATTATCCTTATTACGATCCTTTTTATGGATATGGATATGGATATGGATATGGATATGGATATGGATATTGGGATCCATTTTATGGATATGGTTATTGGGATCCATTCTGGGGTCCATATTCTTGGGGTCCTAACAGATTTTATGGTTATCCATACAATTACAATATGTTAGGTTACAATAGATATAACAGAGCATATTATCAGGATGATTTTTCATACAGAGAAAATAGTAATATCTCTTACAACAAAGGTAGAAGAGGAAGTGCTAATAACGTAGTGGTATATAGCGATGGTAAATCTTCAAGATCGAACAATGATGAAAATAAAAATTCAAATAATGTTAACGTTAACAGATCATATCTGGGTCCATCAACAGGACAGTATAATGGTAGAAATGTGAAAAATTTTGATATAATAGTCGAACGTGGAGATGGAAGTAAAGATAAGGTAAGAAATTTTGCAACCAAGCCAGGAAATCCAACTGTTAATCAAGGCAATAGCAATGAATCACCAAGAGTATACTTAAACAGAGGTTCGTCAAATGCTGTATATGGATCAGGTACATTAAATAATTACAATAGAATTAATAATAATAATTCTAATAATACAGATCAAAAAAGATATTACACTAACCCACAATACAATAATAACAATAATTCAAATTGGAGAATTAGTGGAAGAAATTATGCTGATCCATCAATGAGAGCTGATGGTTCGAGATCTAATTCAAATTCAGTAAGGTCATATGGAAATCCATCTTCCAATAATAACTCCAGAATAAACAGTTATTCATCATCTATCAACAACTCATCCTCAAATATTTCAAGAAGTTCATCTAATTCAATTTCTTCACCATCTAGAGGATCAGTAAGTGGTGGGGCTTCCATTAGTAGAGGAAGCTCTTCATCAGCTGGATCCGTGAGAGGATCCAGATAAATGAGATATATCTTTATTATTACCATATTATTTTTTCATTTAAATATTAATTCTCAAAATATTTATGATGCTATTAATTACAACTTTTCTAATGATTTAGGTAATTCAAGATTTACCTCAATGGGAGGAGCTTTTGGTGCTCTTGGAGGAAATCTTTCTGCAATTTCTACAAACCCTGCTTCAGGATCTGTATTTGAATTATCGAGAGCTGGCGGGTCTATTACTTTGGAAAGTAATAATATGAAATCTAACTATTTTAATACCAATAATGAAGTTGACAAAACAAACATATATTACCAAGGAGGTATGGTATATGTTTTTAAGAACTACGGTAGTGGAAACTTAAAAAAGTTTGCCTTTGGTATAAATGTACAATCAACAAACTCGTTTAGTTCTGATTTATTAATATCAGGAAGGGGAAATCAATCAATTGATAGTTTTTTTCTAAATAATTCATCAGGATTAAACATCTCAGACCTTAGTGTTAATTCAAATGAAAGTGTTTCTGGATTATACAGGTGGCTAGGTAATAATTATGGATATTATGCTCAACAAGCTTTCTTAGGATATCAGTCTTATTTATTAAACTATGATGATACTGAAAATAATTTTTATTCAATAGCAAAATATGATAATGGTTTGAATATAACTAATGAAGTTTTTAGTAGAGGATTTAATAATAAAATATCTATTAATCTTTCTGGATTATTAAAGGAAAACTTTCATTTTGGTTTTAACATCAACATACATGAAATAGATTTAACTAAAGATAATATTCATTATGAAGATGGTTTTGATGAAGATTCATCTGTGAGATATATTGACTTTAGAAATTATTTATTTACTCGAGGTGAAGGACTATCTTTTCAAGCAGGTATGATTTATAAATTAAAAAATGTAAGAATAGGAGTTAGCTATGAGAGTCCAACATGGTTTAAGATTGAAGATGAGTTAGAGCAAAAAATAGAAGTTCAAACAATAGATAAAATAACTAATGAAATTTATACTGATATTGTTGATCCAAGAATAATAAATTTATATGAATACAATTATAAAGCTCCCTCAAAATTAACATTGTCTGTAGCTTCAATTATAAAAAACATGTTTATTTTAAGTTTTGATTTTGATAATCAAAATTATTCCTCGTCTAAATTTGGAACTAAAAATGACGAAACTTATAAAAACTTAAACCTCGCTATTAAACAAAATTTAGTAGCAGTTTACAATTACAGATTTGGATCTGAAATTAGATTAAAAAATTTCAGTATTCGAGGAGGGTTTAAACAATCAAATAGTCCCTTTAATGATTCTGAAATAAAATTAAATTCAAAATCATTTGGAATTGGCTTTCAGTTTGAAAATTCTACGCTTGACATTGGATTTTCATCAAATAACATTAAATACAACCATCAATTGTTTGATACTGGTCTAACAAATAGTGCAGAAGTTAACAACTCACAATTAAGAAGTGTTATATCATACAATTTAATTTTTTAAAAAAATCTTTTAATTATCTTTGCAAACGTATGAAGTACAATAAATTCCTTGAAGATCTTGAGTTAATTGACCAAGATCATAAAAATTTTTCAATTGAAACTCCACTTAGAGATGATGCCTTTGAAATTTCTGATGATGAAAAAATTTCTATCATTCAAAAAAATGTCAAAGAAATACTAGAAACATTAGGTATGGATATGACAGATGATAGTTTAAAAGGAACTCCTAAAAGAGTTGCTAAAGCTTATGTAAAAGAATTATTTGGAGGGCTTGATCCAAAAAATTTACCAACTAGCTCAACATTTGACAATAAATATCAATATGGTGAAATGTTGGTTGAAAAAAATATAACCGTTTTTTCCACCTGTGAACATCACCTTTTACCTATATACGGTAAAGCTCACGTTGCATATTTTGCAAAAGATAGAGTCGTAGGATTATCAAAAATGAATAGAATTGTTGATTACTATTCAAGGAGACCTCAAGTTCAAGAAAGGTTGAATATTCAAATCGTCAAGGCATTGCAAGAAATTTTAAAAACTGACGATGTTGCTTGTATAATTGATGCAAAACACATGTGTGTTAATTCAAGAGGGATAAGACATATCGATTGTAGTACTGTAACTGGTGAATTTGGAGGAAAATTTAAAGACAAATTAACTAAAAGAGAATTTTTAGATTATATTCGTACAGAAAGCTAAAGTTTTTCCGATGCTATCATCGAATAAGGATTTAAAAATATACAACTCACTAACTTCAACAAAAGATTTTTTCTCTCCCATTAACGAGAACATGGTAGGTATGTATGTGTGCGGACCTACAGTATATAATACAGTGCACCTTGGAAATATTAGAACTTTTATTTCTTTTGATTTAATATTTAGATACTTAAAACATTTAGGTTATAATGTAAGGTATGTAAGAAATATAACAGATGTTGGCCATTTAGAGGATGATTCTGACGAAGATAAAATTTCAAAAAGAGCTAAAATTGAAAAAATTGAACCTATGGAAGTTGTTCAAAAATATACCAATGAATTTCATTCAATTTTAGATTCATTCAATGTTTTAAAGCCAAGTATTGAACCCACTGCATCAGGTCATATAATCGAGCAAATTGAAATGATTCAAGAAATTATTGATAAAGGTTATGCTTACGAAAGTAAGGGGTCAGTATATTTTGACACAATGACCTTTAGCAAAGATTTTAAATATTCTAAACTTAGTAATCGTGATCTAGATAATGTAATTAACGAATCAAGAGATTTAACAGGAAGTAATGAAAAGAAAAACCCTCAGGACTTTGCATTGTGGAAGAAAGCTGAGGATAAACATATTATGAAATGGAAATCTCCATGGAGTTTAGGTTTTCCCGGATGGCATCTTGAATGTTCTGCTATGAGCAGAAAGTATTTGGGAAATAAATTTGATATACATGGGGGTGGACTTGACCTTAAATTCCCACATCATGATTGTGAAATTGCTCAAAATGAATGTTTGTCAAATGAAGTTTCAGCAAATTTTTGGCTTCATGCTAACATGCTAACATTAAACGGAAAGAAGATGTCTAAATCTACAGGAAATTCAGTTTTAGCTAATGAAATATTTGACGGAAACAATAATATTTTTTCCAAGTCTTTCTCTCCAATGACTTTAAAGTTTTTTATGTATCAAGCTCATTATAGAAATACTCTTGATTTATCAAATGAAGCTTTGTTGGCTTCAGAAAAAGCTTTTGAAAAAGTTGTTCAATTAAAGAAAGATATAGATAATCTAGAAACATCAGATATTTCAAATATTAGTTCTCAAGATTGGGTTGACAAGTGTTATAAATCTCTGAACGATGACTTCAACTCACCTAAATTGATAGCTAATTTCTTTGATCTTACCAAAATAGTTAATGAAATAAAATCTGGAAAAAAGAAAATTGATTTAGAAAACAAAAATTTATTGATTAATTATTTTAATGTATTTAGCACTGATATTCTTGGACTTAATTTTGAATCGGAAAAGAATGATAATCAAAATCAAATATTAGATCTTTTGATTGAAATTAGAGATAAAGAGAGAGAAAATAAAAATTATATTATTTCTGACTTTATAAGAGATAAATTAAATACTTTAGGAATCAATATAGAAGATAAAAAATGAGAGGAATTTTAATTTTTCCTTTTATTATTTTAATAAAGTTTTATCAATTTTTTATATCCCCTATTTTAGGATTAAATTGTAGATTTTCCCCAACATGTTCTAACTACGCACTAGAATCCTTAAAAAAACATGGTTTAATCCTTGGAACATATTACTCATTAAGAAGGATATCTAAATGTCATCCGTGGGGAGGTAGCGGTCATGACCCAGTTCCATAATTATTATCTATATATTTGAATAATGAATGATTTTATACTTGAATGGTCTCCTGATGAAAAAATAATTTCATTTGGTTCAATTGGAATCCACTGGTACAGCTTAATGTTTTTATTAGCATTCTTCATAGGATTTCAAATAATGAAAAAGATTTACATCAAAGAAAAAAAAGATATTGCACTTTTAGATCCTTTTTTAGTACACATGGTTTTAGGAACGATAATTGGTGCTAGATTAGGCGAGGTGTTTTTTTATAATTGGGATTATTTTCAAAATAATTTATTAGAAATATTTTTACCATTTAAAATTGATGATTCAGGTTGGAAATTTATAGGTTTTAGAGGACTTTCTAGCCATGGAGCAACAATTGGCATTATAACTTCAATTATTATTTATAAAATAAAATATAAATATGACTCTGTTTTGTGGATTTTTGACAGATTAGTTATTGCAGTTGCACTAGGCGGTATGTTTGTTAGAATCGGTAATTTTTTCAATTCAGAAATTCTTGGAAAATTCACTAACTCAGATTTTGGAGTTATTTTTTTAAATCGCGGAGAAAATTTACCTAGACATCCAGCTCAACTATATGAAGCTTTTGGTTATTTGATACTCTTTGTATTTCTAGTTTTGATTTATAATAAAACAAAACTATCCACCAAGAAAGGATTTATTTTTGGATTTTTCCTTGCTAAATTATTCTCTATTCGATTCATTGTTGAATACGTTAAAGAAAGTCAAGGTGGTATTGAAGAAACATTGGGTATTTTATCTACTGGTCAGTGGCTTAGTATTCCATTTATAATTTTTGGATTTTTGTTGATGATTAATAGCTATAGAATCAAAGCATAATAATGAAGAAAAATTATTTGTTAGTTGGATTCAAAAGTTTATTACTTACTTTATTTTTAATGTTTTTAGGCCCTACTATTTTATTTCAAGCCTTTAAAAACGATGAACATGAATGGTATATGATTGTTCTTGCAATTGGTCTAATAATTTGTGCTACTGCAATTTTTACACTTTTCTCTGGTATTATGTCCATTATTAAACATATTTTTGAAAAAGATTTATAAAAATAATGCTTGATATTAAATTTCCAGATGGTTCCGTTAAACAATTTGAAAATGGTATTACACCTTTTACAATAGCAAAGTCTATTAGCAATTCTCTAGCAAAGAGTATTTTAAGTGCGTCTTTTAATGAAACAACTATTGAATTGTCTACAAAATTAAATGAAAACGGAAATATTAAGTTCTTTACATGGGATAATAATGAAGGTAAAAAAGCTTTTTGGCATTCGACTGCTCATATCTTAGCTCAAGTTATTTTAGAGTTTTATCCAAAATCTAAATTAACTATCGGGCCTGCAATTGATTCAGGATTCTATTATGATGTTGATTTTGGTGAAGAAGTTTTTTCTGAAAATGATTTTTTAAAAATTGAGAAAAGGATGATTGAAATTTCTCGTGAAGGTCATGATTTCAAAATGCGAGAATGTTCTAAAGATGAAGCTATCAAGTATTATAAATCAGAAAAAAATCCATATAAATTGGAACTTATTGAAGGCATTCATGATAAAATAACTTTTTGTGATCACTCTAATTTTTCTGATTTATGTCGTGGTGGTCATCTTTTAAACACAAAGCTTATAAAAAGTGTAAAACTTTTAAATGTAGCTGGTGCTTATTGGAGAGGAGACGAAAAAAATAAGCAACTTACTAGAATATATGGTATTTCATTTCCAAAAGAAAAACTATTAAATGATTATCTCCAATTGATTGAAGAAGCAAAAAAAAGAGATCATAGAGTTATTGGGAAAAAAATGAATCTTTTTACTTTCTCAAGTAAAGTTGGACAAGGTCTTCCACTCTGGCTTCCAGCTGGAGCAGAGCTTAGAGAAAGACTTGAAAATTTTTTAAAAAAAGCTCAAAAAAATGCTGGATATGAAATGGTAATTTCACCACATATTGGAAATAAAAAGTTGTATGAAATTTCTGGGCATTACGAAAAATATGGTGAAAGTAGTTTTCATCCAATTAAAACTCCAAATATTGATGAAGAATTTTTACTTAAACCTATGAATTGTCCTCATCATTGTGAAATTTATAATTCTCAACAATGGAGCTACAGAGATTTACCAAAAAGATATGCTGAGTTTGGAACTGTATACCGATATGAACAAAGTGGTGAATTACATGGTTTAACTAGAGTTAGAGGTTTTACTCAAGATGATGCGCACATTTTTTGTGCTGAAGATCAACTAGTACAAGAGTTTAAAAATGTTATTGATCTTGTACTACATGTATTTAAATCATTAGGTTTTAAAGATTTTACTGCTCAAATTTCTCTCAGAGATAAAGAAAATAAAGAAAAATATATTGGATCAGATGAAATTTGGAAAATTGCCGAAGAAGCAATTATTGAAGCAACTGAAGAGAAAGAGTTAAAATATAGAATTGAATATGGAGAAGCTGCTTTTTATGGGCCTAAATTAGATTTTATGGTAAAGGATGCATTAAATCGTGAGTGGCAATTAGGAACAATCCAAGTAGATTACAATCTACCGGAAAGATTTGATCTTTCATATAAAAATCAAAATAATGAACTTGTAAGACCTGTAATGATCCATAGAGCACCTTTTGGAAGTCTTGAAAGGTTTATAGCAATTTTAATTGAACATACTGGTGGGATTTTTCCTCTTTGGTTAGCTACCAATCAAATTAAATTAATTGCAGTTGGTGATAAACATAAAAATTACACTCAAAAAGTTTCAAATTTATTAGAAAAGTCCGAAATTCGCTCAACCTCTGACTTAAGAAATGAAACAGTTGGGAAAAAGATCAGAGATGCAGAAAAATCAAAGATTCCTTTTATGGGAATAATTGGTGATAAAGAAGTTGATAATCAAACAATATCAATAAGAGCAAAAGGAGGTAAAGAAATTGGAGAAATGGATATTAAGAAATTAATTAACTTTATTAAAGAAGAAGAACTTAAATCATATAATTAAAACCTAAAGCTATAGCACTAAGAAGAAAAAGAGGTAGAAGACCTGGAAGAATAATTAAAAAAAATCCCCATAAAATTAATGGAGAAATTATAGCTAATGAAGTTAGATTAGTAGGTGATAATGTCGAAGTTGGCGTATACCCGCTTTCAAAAGCTTTAGAGATAGCAAAATCTTTAGAAACAGACTTAGTTGAAATCTCACCAAAGGCATCACCACCAGTTTGTAAAGCTTTAGATTATAAGAAATTTCTTTATGATCAAAGAAAAAGAGAAAAGTTTTTAAAAGCAAAAACGCAAAAGGTTGTTGTAAAAGAAATAAGATTTGGACCACAGACTGATCAACATGACTATGAATTTAAAAAGAAACATGCTATTAAATTTCTTCAGGATGGAGCAAAACTTAAAGCTTTTGTGTTTTTTAAGGGAAGATCAATTATTTTTAAAGAGCAAGGGCAAATTTTACTTCTAAAATTAGCACAAGAATTAGAAGAATATGGAAAAGTTGAACAATTACCTGCTCTAGAAGGAAAAAAAATGATTATGTTTGTGACCCCAAAAAAAGTTAAAAAGTAGTAAATGAGTAAATTAAAGACCAAATCAAGCGCAAAAAAAAGGTTTAAAGTTACGGGAACAGGAAAGATTAAAAGAAAACATGCTTTCAAAAATCATATCCTTACCAAAAAATCAAAAAAGAGAAAACTCAAATTAACTCATGATGGGTTAGTAAATGATAGTGATTTAAACAATATCAAAAAACAATTAAGATTAAAATAATTTGTAAAACAGGTAAAAGGTTTAAAGTTTGAAAAACACCTCAGCCAAAAATTATATAAAATGCCACGTTCAGTAAATACAGTCGCTTCAAGACAAAGAAGAAAAAAAATTCTCAAAAAAGCTAAGGGATATTTCGGAAGAAGAAAAAATGTGTATACAGTAGCTAAAAATGCTGTTGAAAAAGCACTTTCTTATGCTTACAGAGATAGAAAAGCTAAAAAGAGAGTTTTTAGATCATTATGGATAACAAGAATAAATGCTGCTGCAAGGGAGCATGGTCTTTCTTATTCAGAATTAATAAATAAACTCAAATCAAACAATATCTCAATAAACAGAAAAGTTTTAGCAGATTTAGCTATGAACGATCCAAAAAAATTTGAGGAAATTGTAAAAAAAGTTAAATAGTTTAGAAAGGATCTTCATCCTCTTCTGATCTGTAACTTCCACTTTCAAATGCTTGATCGGGATTAATTTTAGATTCCTCGTTCAATTTAGATTGGTATTCAAATGGATTATCGAATGAATTTAAATTTTCAAACTTTCCAAGAGAACTAATAAACTTGAGCTTTATTGAATTTAATCCACCATTTCTATGCTTTGCTACAATAAATTCAGCTTGTCCAAGGGCAGGGGTTCTATCCTCATCATCCCATTCGTCAATTTTATAGTATTCTGGTCTATATAAAAATGAAACTATATCAGCATCTTGTTCAATAGCACCAGATTCTCTTAAATCTGAAAGAATTGGTCTTTTAGTTCCTCCTCTTAACTCAACAGCACGTGATAATTGTGATAAAGCTATAATTGGAATATCTAATTCTTTTGCAAGTGCTTTTAAATTTCTAGAAATAGTTGAAATCTCTTGTTCTCTGTTTCCTGATTTTTGTGTAGACCCAATAGTCATTAATTGTAAATAATCTAAAACAATTAATTTAATACCATACTGAGAAGATAATCTTCTGGCTTTAGCACGAAGTTCAAAAATAGATAATGATGGAGTGTCATCTATATATAATGGAGCACTTTCAAGGTTTGAGACTTTTACATTTAACTGTTCCCATTCAAATTTTTCTAGTTTACCAGTTCTCAATTTTTCTGAATTCAGCCCAGTTTCCGAAGAAATTAAACGAGTAATTAGTTGAAGAGCGGACATTTCTAGTGAGAAAAAAGCAACTGGAATATTATTTTCAACTGAAATATTACGAGCCATAGAAAGTGTAAAAGCTGTTTTACCCATACCAGGTCTTGCAGCAATAATTATTAGATCGCTTTGTTGCCATCCAGACGTTAACTTATCAATTTCATTAAATCCTGATGGTATTCCACTTAAACCCTCTTTTTTAGAAATTTCTTCAATCTTTTTCTTAGCAGCAATCACTAAATTTTCGGCTGTCTGTGAGTTTTTCTTCAAATTGCCCTGAGAAATATCATAAATTTTTGATTCTGCTGTATCTAATAAATCAAAAACATCTGTTGTTTCATCATAGGAGCTTTCAATTATTTCACTAGATATTTCAATAAGTTTTCTTTGTATAAACTTTTGAAGTATAATTCTAGAATGAAACTCTATATGAGCGGAAGATGAAACTTTTTGAGTAAGCTCAACTAAATATATATCTCCACCAATTAAATTTAATTTAGCTTCTTTTTTTAGTTGGTGAGAAACAGTTTTTATATCAATAGGCTCTTGTTGTTCAAATAGATTAATGATCGCAGAGTAAATAATCTTATGACTTTCTTTATAAAAAACTTCAGGGTGCAAAATATCAATCACCTCATCCACACCCTTCTTATCAATCATCATAGCTCCTAAGACTACCTCCTCTAAATCAACAGCCTGTGGTGGGATTTTGCCCTTTTGAATTGAATAAACAGAGCCAGGATTTGAACTGGATGCTGAACTTATATTTCTAATACTCTTCACATGTTAAACTTAAAAAATGATTCATTAATTGTTACTAATAAATAATAATTTAAGCAAACAAAAATATGTTAATAACTATAAGGATAATGTTGATAGTACTAGCTTAATTCATTAAAAACACCCATGGATGTAAATCTATTTGACCTTTCCTCAAGAAGTTTTGAAGTTGAAAGAAGTTTAAGATCATTAAATGAAGTTATAATTTCTTTTTTTACAGTGTTGAAAACTTTATTTCTATTTTGATGAGCTCCACCTAAAGGTTCTTTAATTATTTTATCAATCAATTTGTTTTTTTTCATGTCTTCAGGAGTAAGCTTTAATACTTCTGCTGCCTTTTCCTTAAAATCCCAACTTCTCCATAAAATTGAAGAACAAGATTCTGGGGAAATGACAGAATACCACGTATTTTCTAGCATCATAATTTTATCTCCAATACCAATTCCTAATGCTCCACCAGATGCCCCCTCTCCTATTACAATACAAATTATTTGGGTTTTTAAATTGAACATTTCATAAAGATTTCTAGCAATAGCTTCTGCCTGGCCTTTTTCTTCAGCTTCAATCCCTGGATACGCACCAGGGGTATCAATAAAAGTAACTATTGGTATTGAAAATTTTTCGGCAAGTTTCATCAACCTTAATGCCTTGCGATACCCCTCAGGATTGGCCATACCAAAATTTCTATATTGTCTTGTTTTTATATTATTACCTTTCTGTTGACCAATGAACATAAAAGATTGGTTATCAATTTTACCAAGACCACCAACCATTGCTTTGTCATCTGAAATATTTCTATCTCCATGTAATTCTAAAAAATTACCGTCAGTTAATGCATTAATATAATCGAGTGTATATGGTCTAGATGGATGTCTAGATAATTGAACTCTTTGCCATGGAGTTATATTAGAATATATTTCCTTCTTAGTTTTTTCGATTTTGAGTTTAAGTTTTTTACAAGTATCCCTTACATCCACTTTGCTTTCATCTCCAATGACATTACATTTATCAAGTTGGTCTTCAAGTTCTTTAAGAGGTAATTCAAAATCAAGATATTCCATAAATATTTTTCAAATATAAATTAAAAAAAAGGTTTAAAAATCATTTTCTTACGAGTTTAAAAATGTAATAAGTAATTATCATAAAAACAAAATTTGGAAGCCATGCGCCAACATTAGGATTCCAATCTGATTTTGATACTAGAACAGAAAAAAGCTTATCAAAAAAAATAAAAATAAAAGCTAAAATAATTCCTAGTGCAAGGTTTAAACCAATTCCTCCTCTTTTTTTATTGGATGCTACGGTAACAGCAAGAATAGTTAAAATTAGTATTGTTACAGGTAATGTATACCTTTTGTTTCTTTCAAGAATATGGCTAGATAATAGAGGAGAACCACTTGCTCTTTCAATATCTATAAAATTATTTAATTCGAAAAGATTAAGGGTTTTGGCTTGATATGTAACAGGCGAAAGATCATTAATAGAAAAATTAAAAATTGTATCAAAAATTCTTTTTGTTTCTATTATCTCATTTTCTCCCACATATTTTCTTTTAAAATAATCAGTCAACCTATATAAACTATCTTCTTCAATCCACCTTATATTTCTAGAAAATATTTTTTCTTTTAGCTGATTTTTTTCAAAAACTTCGTATGAAAAATTATAAGCTTGATTTCTAGTAGGATTGTAAGAACTAACATATATATAATCGTTTTCATTTATCTGTTTATATAACTTCGATATATTTCTATCCTTCTTATTTTTACTTAAATATTTATATTGAAACTCATTAAAACTTTTGTTTTTTTCAGGAACAACAAACATTCCTGAAATGAAAGTTAAAACTGATACCACAAGGCCACAAATTATAAATGGCTTTAGATATCGATTGTATGAAATTCCAGAACTTAAAATAGCAACAACTTCAGAGTTATTTGATAATTTAGATGTGAACCAAATAACTGATAAAAAAACAAAAATTGGGATTAAAAAATATCCGTAATACCAAATAAAATCGGAATAGTATTCCATGATTTGTGAATAAGACAAGTCATGTTCTTTAAACTTATCAATCTTTTCAGAAATATCTACAAGTACACCAATAGGTATAAATAATAAAAACATCATAAGAAATGTTAAGAAGAATTTTTTAACTATATATATGTCTAAGATTTTCACTATAACCTATTATCTAACTTATTTTTCATAGTTTTTTTCCAAGATAGGAATTCGCCAGATTTAATTGCATTTTTAGTAGAGTCAATTATCCATTTATAAAATCCTAAGTTGTGAATTGTTGCAATTTGTTTACCTAAATTCTCATTAATACTAAATAAGTGTCTTAAATAAGCCTTAGTATAAAAATTGTCAACAAAAGTATTTCCATTAGGGTCAATTACAGTATGATCATTTTTCCACTTTTCATTTTTAATATTTATAGTTCCCTCAGAGGTAAATAACATGCCATTTCTAGCATTACGTGTTGGCATAACACAATCAAACATATC
>Ga0208130_1000205_pt1 | contig 32016 bp, 26 predicted proteins | sample ETNtaG_31_FD_185771 | JGI IMG/M metagenome (GOLD analysis project Ga0208130, IMG submission 185771) | Marine microbial and viral communities from oxygen minimum zone, Eastern Pacific Ocean - ETNP201310SV78 (SPAdes) (version 2) | ecosystem: Environmental > Aquatic > Marine > Oceanic ... | reverse complement strand
ATACTTATGGAGGCATTTGGTGGCGGATTTACATGGGGTTCAGTATTAATGAGATACTAAATCTCTGTTTCTTTGCCAAAAACGAGAAAAAAGAAAGCCGCGAAAATGCTTATGAAATATTAAAATAATTTATGCCTAAAAAAATTGATAAAGAACTTGGCCTAAATAAGGCAATAACACGTCGTGACTTTGTTTATGGGTCATCGTTGATTATGGGTGCAACATATACTGGGATCAGTGGAGGAACTGAAAATACAAACGATACTTATTCCTTTGATGTTGATTCCAGCTGGTATGGGCCCGGAGGAGTTGGGGATTATGCAAGCTCTCATGGGAATAACCCTGAATTAATTAAAGCTGCTCATAAAATTCGATCTGGTCGCTATGAAGCAGAACTATCTGAAGCAATGGATAACGGAGAAGAATTCGATCTTGTTGTTGTTGGAGGTGGATTTTCTGGTCTCTCTGCCGCTTACCATTTTAATAGAATTAACCCCTCTAGCCGTGTTCTTATAATAGATAATCATCCAATATTTGGTGGGGAGGCAAAACGAAACGATTTTATTGTTGATGGGTATCATATTTCAGGGCCACAGGGTTCTAATGACTTTGCATTACCAACAATAAATGGCGGTCCTGATGATTATTTTTCAGCACTGAATATGCCAAGAGAATTCGAATATCAAAAACCAGAAGGCGCAGCTTCTGAAATGCGAATTCCTATTGATAATTTTGATCATATGACATGGTATGAACATAAGTTTGATGCCGGCCATTTCTTTAGAGGGGCTAAAACACCATGGGTCAAGGATGTCTGGGATAGCGGTTTAAACTCAACCCCATGGAGTTCAGAACTTAAGCAAGCTTTCACCAGAGTTCGAGCAATCAACATTACTGAAAACAAAAAACATAATAATGACCAATGGTTAGATTCTATAACCTTAAAATCCTATTATGAAAATGTATTAGGTATGCCTCCAGAGGTTACTTCATTCTATGATCCAATAATGGCAAGCATCATAGGATTTGGATGCGATGCCCTCAGTGCATACTGGGGGAAATATTTTGAGATGCCAGGCTTTTTAAAAACAAGTCAAATAAAAGCACCTTTTTTGCAAAGTTTCCCTGGTGGTAACACAGGAATAGCAAGACATTTTATTAAGAAACTAATTCCAAATGCCATCAAAGGGAATTCCACTGAGGATATTTTATTTAATCCAGTCAATTTCAGTCAGCTAGATAAGGAAGTTAATCCAATCCGTATGCGTCTGAACTCAACGGCTGTCGACGTTCAACACATTGGTAAAGGCAGTGATCAAGAGGGCGTGCAGGTGATTTATAATAATAAAAATAAACTATACCAAGTAAAATCAAAAACAGTCGTTATGGCTTCTGGAGGGTGGGTAAATAGAAGGATTCTCAGGGATTTGCCAGCAAAGTACCATGAGGCTTACAATAAAATTAATCATTCTCCTGTACTTGTTGCCAATGTGGCTCTCACAAATTGGCGTTTTCTCGAAAGATTGGGTATATCAGCTGCATTTTGGACGGAAGGTATTGGGTTTACCTGCAATATTCGAAGACCTATGATTGTAGGAGGCAACTCTCAACCATTGGATCCAGATAAACCAATTGTGATGACTTTTTATATTCCAATAATTAAGCCTGGATTAAATGCGAGAGAACAGGGTGCACTATGCAGAGCTGAGCTCCTCACAAAGTCATTTATTGATTATGAAAGAGAGATTCGAGAACAAATGACCTCAATGTTTTCTGCAGGCGGTTTTGATCCGACAAGAGATATTGCCGGTATTATATTAAACCGCTGGGGCCATGCTTATGTTAATCCAGGTCTAAACTTCATGCACACAGTAGATGGAAGTGAAACTCCATCTGATATCCTCAGACAATCATACGGAAGGATTGCAATAGGACATTCGGAACTTAGAGGGCATCAATACTGGAATGGAGCTGCTGGTGAGGGAAGACGTGCTGCAGAGAGTTTAATTGATCGTTATTTTTGATACGAGCAAGCAATCAAATCAATATTTTGGAATAAAGATATTGCGTAAATTGTAATACTGTATATAATTACATGTGTTTTTATATACAGTATATTAGAGCTTTACACCATGAATGATTTGACTCCAAAACAACGTATCGTCCTGAATATGATAAGAGATTTTATGGATGAATACGGTATACCTCCCACGAGGATGGAAATTGCGACTGAGCTAAAATTTAAATCACCCAACTCTGCAGAAGAGCACTTGAGAGCACTTCAGAAAAAAGGTGTAATTGAATTGATAAAATCCTCGTCCAGAGGAATAAGACTCAAAGATTCATTAAGAGAGCAGATTGGTCTTCCATTAATAGGGCAGGTAGCAGCAGGAAATCCAGTATTTGCAGAAGAAAATTTTGAATCTTATGTGAATATTGATCCGAATTACTTTAGTCCGAAGCCTCACTATTTGCTTAGGATAAATGGAATGAGCATGAAAGATGCCGGTATTTTTGATAATGATATTGTTGCTGTTCATAGAACCAGTGAAATAAGAAGTCGTCAAATTGTTGTAGCCAGAATAAATGATGAGGTTACTGTAAAAAGATATACTCAAAATAACTCGATAGTCACATTGCTCCCTGAAAATGATGAATTTTTACCAATCAATGTTGATCTAGAATCAGAAGAAATGGTTATAGAGGGCGTAGTAGTTGGGGTGCTTAGATCAAATGTTGAATAACTCTAAGCAATTAGATTATTAATTTCGAAAATAGGAAGAAGGATAGCCAGAACAATCAAAAGAACGATGATTGCCATTATTACTACTGTTAGAGGTTGAAGTATACCCAGTAAAGATTCAATGGTATTTTTGAATTCTTCTTCTTGATTTTCGGTGGCTTTATCGAGCATTTCCTCTAATTTCCCGCTTTTTTCTCCGCTCGCTATCATGTATATCATCATTGAAGGGAATAAATTTTTCGAGGACAAAGATTTGCTAATTGACTCTCCTTCACTGACTCTAGTTACTGTCTCAATGGCTGTATTTCTCATTGGCACATTTATTATGACTTCTGCTGATATTTTTAGTGCGTCCAAAATCGGCACACCGCTTGCTGAGAGGGTACTGAGTGTTTGCATATACCTTGCACTATTAGAATTCATGATTAGTTTACCGAAGATAGGTATATTTAATAATAAATTATGACACCACATTTTTACTTCTTTTTTTTGTAGCATAATATTTGCCCCAGCAATCAAAGCTAAAACTAATAGAGCTATCACTATAAATTGATCTCTTATAAATTCGCTAATAACTATCACCGCTTGTGTAATGATAGGCAAATCTTGATCAAAATTTTCAAATATATATATTACTTTGGGCACTACGTAAACCAACATAAAAGAAATAACTAAAACGGATGTAATGATCAATGCTGAAGGGTAAATAAGTGCATTTTTTATTGATTGCTGAAGTTTATTTTTTGATTCAATATAATCTGCCAGTCTTTTTAGCACTAATCCTAGATTTCCAGAGTTTTCTCCAGCAGCTAGAGTTTTTATGTAGATACCTGGAAAAGAGTCAGGGTATTCAGCGAAGCTGTCAGAAAGAGAATATCCCTCCATAATTTTAGAATGAATATCAAGTATTATATTTTTCTGATATCGTTTTTTTTGCTGATTTTCGATTGAAATCAAAGCTTCTGTTAAAGGAATACCAGATTCAATAAGCGTGGCAAACTGTCTTGTAAAAAGGGCTAGTTCAGTTGTATTAAATTTCTTTCTATTAAAGGTAATTTTCTTGGTGTAATTTTGATTATTCTTCACTCTAATTATAGATATAGGGTGCAAACCTCTCTCTCTTAGTATCACTCTAATATGCTTTTCATTGTCTCCCTCGATGGATCCATTCATTTCTGAGCCATCATTTTTAACTGCTGTATATTCGTACGCTGGCATTTATTTGGTCAATCGTTTTGCGTTACTCGAAGAATTTCATCTAATGTAGTGACTCCAGAGAGAACCTTGTTTTTGCCATCTTCTCTTATGCTGGGATTGTTTTTTCTTATATATTTCTCAATTTCTCTCTCACTGGCACCTTCATGAATAAGCTCTCTCACGTTGTCATCAACTTGCAGTAATTCATAAATACCGGTCCTTCCAGAAAACCCAGATGCTCCATCTGCATGATAGATAATTGGTGGATCAGAAGGATTGATTCCGAGGGTTTCACATTCATAAGATTTAGCTTCTTTTGATTTTTTTGTTGATGGGTTAAGAACTCTGACCAATCTCTGTGCTATAACACCAATGAGAGTTGACGATATCAGATATGGCTCAATACCCATGTCTCTTAGTCTTGTTATAGCGCCTACTGAAGTATTGGTGTGTAGTGTCGCCATTACTAGATGGCCTGTTAAGCTAGCTTGAATAGCAATTTCAGCTGTCTCAAGATCACGTATCTCTCCAATCATTACAACATCTGGATCTTGTCTGAGTATAGCCCTCAAACCCTTTGCAAAGGTCATATCAATTTTTTTATTAACTTGTGTTTGCCCAATACCATCTATCAAATACTCAACTGGATCTTCTACTGTCATGATATTTCTTGTGTTGTCATTAATCCTCTCAAGGGCAGCATAAAGTGTCGTTGTCTTGCCTGAACCTGTTGGTCCCGTTACAAGTAATATTCCGTGTGGTTTTTGAATTAAACTATCAATTGAGATTAGTGTTTTTTCTTCCATGCCAAGTGATGAGATATCTAATCTACCAGCTTGCTTATCCAGTAATCTCATGACTACTCGCTCACCATGACCAGAAGGTATTGTTGAAACTCTTATATCAACTGATCTTCCGGCGATGGCAAGAGAAATTCTTCCATCCTGAGGGAGCCTTTTCTCTGCGATATCAAGCTTAGACATGACTTTTATTCTAGATACTATGAGTGAAGTTAAAGCTTTTTTTGTGTCTAGAATCTCTTGTAAGACTCCATCTATTCTGTATCTTACCGTTAGCCTATTATCATATGGTTCTATGTGAATGTCTGAAGCCTTATTTTTGAGCGCTTCTGTCAATATCGCATTAATGAATTTTATTATTGGTGCATCATTATCGCTATCCAATAAGTCAGCAGGCTCAGGAAGATCCTCGGCTAAACTCAATAAGTCATCATCATCTTTTATTTCATTCGCGATATCTAGATTTGATGTTGATGATTCTTCGTATATTTCACGAAGTAATTTATCGAATTCATTGCTCGTTGCTTCATTTAAGCTTATTGGGCTACCAATAAATCGTCTCGTTTCGACAATTTGCTCTGCTTTAATATCACCATGATAATAAACCTGCACTATATTATCTTTGGATGAGGTTATCAGAATCTTATTTTTTTTAGCATAAGAGTAAGGAAGCTTATCAATATGGAATGAATTTGAATTATCACCGTTTGTATTCATCTGAAGATGCTATTGATTATTTTCAATATAACTTTCAATTTCTGGAAGCAGGGGGCTATCGCTCAATAGTTCATTCTTTTCTGAGTTTGAGCTTTTTTCTTCAATCTGTAGATTTCTTATGTAGTTATATTTTTTATTTGTCTCAAAGGAAGCTTGCTCATCCGTATCTAGAATTTTTGGTCTTATAAAAACCATGAGATTGGTTTTTACTTTTGTTGTTTTTTTGCTCTTAAATAAATTTCCTAATAATGGGATATTCCCTAATACCGGAACTCTTTGATCAGATTCTCTTAATTGATCTTCAAGTAATCCTCCTAGTACTAGAATATCTCCATCATTTACAATCACGGTAGTATCAATGGTTCTTTCATTGGTAATCAAGTCAACAGCGCCACTGGAAGAGGCTGAAATATTAGAGATCTCTTGTGCAATACTTAAAAGTATTGAATCCCCCTCATTTATTTGAGGAGTTATCGTTAAGCTAACACCGACTTGCTCACGTTGAATAGTTTGAAAAGGGTTGATGGCGCCACCAGTGCTCCCGGTATTGGAGAACGACCCCGTTACAAAAGGGACTTCTTGGCCAACGTTTAAGCTCGCTTCTTCATTGTCAGTTGTTACAATTGAAGGAGTTGAAATTATATTTGTATCTGCAATACCCTCTAATGTTCTCAATATTGATGCAAAGCTAGTTCCTTGTTTGGTGATTTTTCCTACCCCAATAGACATTCCTTGTCCAATGAAATTAGATGGATTGATATTGATGTTATTATTGTTATTTGTAAGGCCAGCAAGCTGAATGACCCCAGGCCCCATGTCAGGAAAATTTGTTGCTCCAATAACATTGTCATTATTACTTCCATCGGTAGCCCATGTTACACCCAATTCTGATGTCCTATCAGCCACTACTTCGACAATGATAGCCTCCACAAGAACTTGCATTCGCCTTATATCTAGCTGATCAACAATGCTCATTAGTGAGCGCATTGTCTTTGGAGGTGCATTCACAATAATTGCATTGGTTTGTTGATCAGCCCAAACATTCATATTTTCTGAAGTATTTGAGGTGCTCGAATTATTAACTTGGCTTTGCTGGGTAAAATGCTGTTTGAGATTTGTTGCTAGGGTCTCAGCATCAGCATATCTGAGATATCTTACTCTTGTTGTGTCACCTTCTTCAGTAGATGTATCTAAGTGAGCAATAAGCGCTCGAATTTTTAATCTTCCATTTTTTTCTCCTCCAATTAGAACGCTATTTGTTCTGGAATCTGCGACCATTGATATTCTCGAAGGCGCTCCATCCGTTCTTGGAGCATTAGCTAGAACAGTTAAAACACGTACGATTTCGGATGCTGAAGCATAGTTAAGTTTGATAACCTCTATTTCATTTTCGTCTGACTGATCAATTCTGCGAACTATGTCAATTATCCGATCTACATTATTTGCTCTATCAGATATTATCAGTACATTTGATCCAGCATGCGCAGCCAGGTGACCATATTGAGGTAGAAGAGGCCTCAGTATAGGCACAAGTTGTGTCGCACTGATGTTATTAATTTCTATGACTTGAGTCACAAAATCTTCATTTGAAGCGTCCTCTATATTAGGAGAACCAGGGTATTGCCTTGAACTGGCATCGGGGACAATTTTTATTATTTCACCTGACGTTACAGCGACAAATCCGTGAACTTGCAATAAGGACAAAAAGGCTTCATAGAATGCTTCAGATGACATTGGGGTGGAAGAGAGGAGGGTCACTTCAGCCCTTACTCTGGGATCAATAATGAAGTTTTTCCCAGTTATTGAGCTGACTGCTTCAATTACTGATCTTAATTCAACACCTATATAATTTGGAGTTATGGATTGTTGTTGAGAGGCCACTTTCCCAAAAACCAGAAAAGATGTGAATAGGATAAACAAAAATCCCCTAAAATTATTACTTCTTATGTTGTCTCTATGTCTGCTCATTAAATTGATCACTATTAATTTTTAGCTCAATGGATTCATTGTTTCTTGTGATTGTGAGAGTAACCTGGCTTTCTTTTTCAATATCTTGAAAAATCATCATAGCTTCTTGCGGGTCATTTAAAACCATGCCATTGACGCTTGTTATAAGATCGCCTGACATCAAGCCCAAAGACATAAATTGCTTTCTGTCATTCCCAGGATAAACCCTATAACCAGCTTGTTTGCCAGATGTAAAATAAGGCGTTGGTCTTATTGTGTCTGCTAGCTTAGCCCCAAACTGATTTAAAGGTTTTATCTCACTATGTACAATTTTAGTTACTGAAGTTGGCACCTCTTCTTTGGGTAATTTCAAACTTTCTAAATCATTTCTGTTGTCAAGTATGATGCGGTCAGCATAAACGGAATACAACCGAGTCCCTTGAACCACTGTATCATTAATTTTAAAAACTTTTGCATCTTCTTCGTTACTTGAGATTAAGGCTACTGACTCTGAGTTTATGGCATCGTGGATAATACCTTTTAGTTTCAGATTCAGAGACGTTTCTTTTACATTCGATATCACCTGTAATTCTCGTTCTGTCTCAGCAAAAGTTTTATTTTGCTCGTATTCAGAAGCTCCAAATAAATTTTGATTAATTATGTTGCTTGAGTCGATCCTTCTAACATTGTTTTCTATGTTAATTGATTTCTGATGCATATTTTCAGGAATTCCAATTTTTTCAATTGTTGGTTTTGGTGTAAAACTTTTCCACAATATTTGTGAGATCTGGAAACATAAAAGCAATAAAATTACCCAAGAAAAAAAGTTTGCGCTCCTTTTTATATTCAAGCTCTTATGTGGGTTTGAATTCATGACACCGCTGAAGGAGGATTTTATTATATTTCTCATATGCTGATAAATTTAACATTATTAATACTAATTTGATAACAAGATATATTAAATTTATTACAAAATAGTTAATATGAAATAATAAAAAGATAGATCTTCAACAGTGATTTTAGGATGATAGATACAGTTTATAAAAATCTAAAAAACAGGCTAAAAAATCAAAATGAACGATAAAGACCTAATAAATATAAGTCAAAGTGATCTTTTCTCAAAGCAAGAGATGGAAACAGAGAAACCCACTTTATATCGAGTGATACTAATAAATGATGATTTTACTCCAATGGAATTTGTTGTTGATGTCTTGATGGGTATTTTTCATATGGATAAACAAAATGCAACAAAGACTATGCTTAATGTGCATACGAAAGGAAAAGGAAATTGCGGTTTATACACATATGAAATAGCTGAGACAAAAGTTGCTCAAGTTAAGAAGATGGCCAAGGATAATCAGTATCCATTGTTGTGCTCATTGGAAAAAGAATAAACACGTGATGTTAAAGTAAATATGATTAGTAACGAGCTTGAATTTTATCTTAATGAGGCTTTTCTTAACGCGCAGAACAAACATCATGAATTTGTGACATTGGAGCACCTGTTGCTCTCATTGTTGGATATGCCTGAGATATCGGAGATAATAGAAAATTGCAATGGGGATATTAGTCAGCTTCGAGAGCAGTTAAAGAGTTTTATTGATAAGAATACCCCAAAAATTGAAAACAATGAATCACAAGAGATTCAGACAACTCTGGGTTTTCAGAGAGTGCTTCAAAGAGCGGTATTTCAGGTTCAATCTTCAGGGCAGAAAGAGGTTAACGGAAGAAATGTGTTGGTCGCCCTCTTTAGCGAAAAACAATCTCAGGCTGCATACCTTCTATCCAAGCAAGACATCACTCGATTGGATATTGTGAGTTATATATCTCATGGCAATGATGTTAAGCAGCAATACAGAATTGAGAGCGACAAAACTAAAGAAAAGGATACAAAAGAAAATACAAATTTTCTCTCGAAATACACTATTAACCTTAATCAGCTAGTTACTGAAAATAAAAATGATCTTCTTATTGGAAGAGAAGATGAGCTGAATAGAATTATTCAGGTCCTATCAAGACGCAAAAAAAATAACCCCTTATTGGTCGGAGATACAGGTGTGGGCAAGACTGCAATTGTTGAAGGATTAGCAAGATTAATTTCTGAGAATAAGGCACATGAATCATTGTCGAGCACGGAAATACTGTCATTGGATATGGGTGCTCTTCTTGCGGGATCAAAATATAGAGGAGATTTCGAAAAACGATTAAAAAATATAATAGAAGAGATAAAAGAAAAGTCAAAAGCCATTTTATTTATTGATGAGATTCATACTGTAATTGGAGCAGGAGCAGTATCCGGAAGTGTGATGGATGCGTCCAATATCCTAAAACCTTTTCTTACTAATGGCGATGTCTGCTGTATTGGATCTACCACTTATTCGGAATATCGAAAGATATTTGAAAAAGATCATGCGTTCTCTAGGAGGTTTCAAAAAATTGATATAGATGAGCCATCAACTCAAGATACTATAAAGATAATCGAGGGTATTATTTCAAAGTTTGAATCATTCCACGATGTCAAATATGAGCAGGAATCAATTTATGCTTCTGTGGAACTGTCTGAAAAATATTTAAATGACAGAAATTTTCCCGATAAGGCAATCGATGTAATTGATGAAGCAGGAGCATACTTCAAACTCCAAGCTAATAAAAAAAATCAAACTACAATCTCAAGATCCAATATCGAGGATGTAGTAGCTTTAATGGCTCAGATTCCATCAAAGAATGTCTCTCGATCCGATAAGGATATAATAAAAACACTTGAAAGAGATCTTAAATTAGTTATTTTCGGTCAGGATAAGGCTATTGAATCACTTGTCTCATCAATCAAGATCTCTCGTTCTATAATATCTGATGATGATAAGCCAATTGGTTCATTCTTGTTTTCTGGCCCTACAGGTGTTGGAAAGACAGAAATATCAAAACAATTATCATTTTTGATGGGTATAGATTTAATCAGAATAGATATGTCTGAATATATGGAAAAACATAGCGTCTCCAGATTAATTGGTGCGCCACCTGGATACGTTGGATATGAGCAAGGAGGTTTGCTGACTGATTCGGTTAATCAAAAACCACACAGTATCGTACTGTTAGACGAGATTGAAAAAGCACATCCTGATATTTTTAATATTCTGCTGCAGATAATGGATCATGGTGTTTTAACGGACAGTAATGGAAGGAAGATTGATTTCAAGAATATCTTGCTTATCATGACGACCAATGCCGGTGCAGAGCAAATGAGCAGATCTTCTATGGGTTTTACTAATCAAGATCATACTAAAGACAGTATTTATGAATTAGAGAAGATTTTTTCACCAGAGTTTAGAAATAGACTGGATTCAGTAATTGAGTTTTCTGCTCTCGATAGATATTCAATTAACCGAGTTATAGATAAACTCATAATCGAGTTAGAGCAGAAGTTAGAGAAAGATCAGATAACAATAAATTTAAATAAAAAAGCAAAATCATGGATTGCAGAAAAAGGCTACGATAACAAAATGGGTGCCAGACCTCTATCAAGGATAATCAACAAATATATAAAGAAGCCGCTTGCAAATGAATTATTATTTGATCGCTTAAAAAAGGGCGGAACTGTGGAAGTTTCAGTTAAAAAAGATAAAGTTACAATTGATTGCCGATGAAGAAGAAAGAAATAACTATTTTCCTCTAAATGTAATTCGACCCTTGGTTAAATCATAAGGAGTCATTTCTACTGTTACGGTATCTCCAGTTAAAATTCTTATATAGTGTTTTCTCATCTTTCCAGAGATATGAGCGATTATGTTATGACCGTTTTCTAATTCCACCCGAAATGTCGTGTTAGGGAGTGCTTCTGTCACAATGCCCTCCATTTCAATTGCTTCTTCTTTAGCCAAAATTTCCCCTTTTTTATCTGTATTTTTTAGATAGTTGATCTAGTTAAATTTATTTTAGTTAAGATTTTGAAATATTCAATGAATCAAGGTATTTTTCTGCATCTAATGCACCCATGCATCCAGCACCTGCTGATGTTATTGCTTGTCTGTATATTTGATCTGAAACATCACCTACAGCAAAAACACCTTTGATGCTTGTTGCAGTTGCATCTCCAGCAAGACCAGATTTGATTTTAATATAGTCATTTTTCATATCTAGTTGATTTTTGAACAATTCGGTGTTTGGTTTATGACCAATAGCAATAAATACACCGTAAAGCTCAATGGTCGTCTCCTTACTATTGATTACATTTTTTATCTTAAGGCCATTTACTCCGCTTTCATCACCAAGAATCTCATCTACGACATGATCCCAATAAATGGATATTTTTCCTTCCTTTTGTTTTTGGAATATATGGTCCTGAAGAATTTTTTCTGCTCTCATTTGATCTCTTCTATGAACGAGATAAACCTTTTCTGCAATATTGCTTAAATACAGCGCCTCTTCAGCAGCCGTGTTACCTCCGCCAATTACAGCTACTTTTTTGTTTTTGTAAAAAAAACCATCACACGTAGCACAGGCAGAAACACCTTTACCTTTGTATTTTTCTTCCGAGGGGAGGCCGAGATACATTGCAGTGGCTCCAGTAGCAATGATAAGAGCATCGCAAGTGTATTCAGATGTACTGCCTTTCAAACGAAAAGGGCGATTCGTAATATCTGCACTCTCTATATGATCATTTACTACATTTGTTCCGAATCTCTCCACATGCTTTAGCATTCTGTCCATTAGCTCTGGCCCCTGAAGACCCTCAACATCACCCGGCCAATTATCAACATCCGTCGTTGTCATCAATTGGCCTCCTTGCTCCATTCCAGTAATTATGACTGGTTGTAAGTTAGCACGTGCGGCATATACAGCCGCTGCATATCCTGCAGGACCGGATCCAAGTATGATTAATTTGTTATGTTTTAGAGAAGACATAGTTACATTTTAACTCAAAATTTTTGACTAATTTTTACGTTATAATAGCTATCGATTCATCATAAATACAGCGGATTTTTTTCCTGCTATATAAAAGAGTATTATGATGCATTGTTGTATTATCAGGGAGAGCGTTTTGTATTTGGCAGGTAAAATTACTACATTTTATTTTTATAGTATAGACTTAATTAATCAACTATTTTTATTATGAAAAATGTCTAAAATAAATAAAATTAGCCTATCTTCAAAAGTAAAACAAAATTTAAGAGAATCAACCCTTTGGGTAACCGGCGCCATCGGTTTGATTCTGTTCTTGGCTTTATCAACATATGATATCGATGATCCTGGCGTTTCATATGTAGGCAATGAATCACAAGTACAAAACGCGATTGGAAAATTTGGTGCACTATTGGCTGATTTTCTTTTTAATCTTTTTGGAGCATCATCGTATTTACTAGTGATAATTGTTTTGTATTTTGGTTGGTCAATATACAGAGAATCCAAACATCCAGAGAACCCTAATCGTGGTGATTTATTTATGAGGACAAGTGGATTTATCTTGTTGCTCATTACAAGTTGCGCTCTGTCTACCCTTCATTTTTCTGGTGAGTTTTATAGAGAGACAGCAGGAGGAATCCTAGGTCAAGTAATAGGTAATTACCTTGAATCTTCAATGAAGCTTCTTGGAGCAACTACCTTATTATTTTTTGTATGGTTGGCTTCCATTTCACTTTTCTTAAATGTTTCATGGATAAAGATTATCGATGAAATTGGCAAATACAGTTTAGTTTTCTGGGAGTTTTGCCTTAGTAAAATCGATGAAATTAAAGATAAGTTTGAAGAAAAAAGAAAAAAAGCAGAGAGAAAAGAAATTTTTAATGCAGAAAAAAAGCGAATAGCAAAAAAAGCACCTCCTAAAATTGAACCAATTACACCTAAACTAGAGAAAAGCAATCGTGCTGAAAAAGAAAGACAGGTTCCAATGTTTGAGCCTCCGACCGACGGTGAACTGCCTAATTTAGCTCTCTTAGATGATCCGCCATTACGAGAGCAGGCTTATTCAAATGAATCATTGGAGGCAATGTCAAGACTTGTTGAACTTAAATTGAAAGATTTTGGGATTGAGGTTGAGGTAGTCTCGGTTTCCCCTGGACCAATTATCACTCGATTTGAGCTTGATCCTGCACCTGGAGTTAAGGTTAGTAAGATTTCAACTTTATCAAAAGACTTGGCCCGATCTCTATCAGTCGTAAGCGTGAGGATCGTTGAAGTTATACCTGGTAAATCATTTGTTGGGCTAGAAATACCTAATGAAAGTCGAGAGTTGGTTACGTTAGGTGAGATTCTAAAGTCAAAAGTTTATGATGAAATGTCATCGCCTCTAACTTTAGCTCTTGGAAAAGATATTGGAGGTAATTCAGTTGTTGCAGACTTGTCTAAAATGCCTCATTTATTGATTGCAGGAACTACTGGATCTGGTAAATCAGTCGCAATTAATGCCATGATATTGAGCCTTTTGTATAAGGCTACCTCAGAACACGTAAGGTTGATTATGGTGGATCCCAAAATGCTCGAACTTTCAGTTTATGAGGGCATACCTCATCTTCTCACACCAGTAGTCACAGATATGAAAGAGGCAGCTAATGCACTCAGGTGGTGTGTCGCAGAGATGGACAGGAGATATAAGCTTATGGCCGCTCTCGGTGTAAGGAATATTGGAGGCTTTAATAAGAAAGTTAAAGATGCAATTGCAGATGGTAACCCAATCCTCGATCCATTATTTAAATTACCAGAATTGCTAGATGATGATGAACCAGTAGATCACCCAACACTAAATACACTGCCATACATAGTGGTTATAATTGATGAGCTTGCAGATATGATGATGATAGTAGGTAAGAAAACTGAGGAACTGGTCTCAAGACTCGCACAAAAAGCAAGAGCTTCTGGTATTCATATGATTCTGGCTACTCAAAGACCATCTGTTGATGTAATAACTGGATTAATTAAAGCCAATATACCTAGTAGGATTGCTTTTCAAGTCTCAGCAAAAGTAGATTCTAGAACGATACTAGATCAAATGGGGGCAGAAACTCTTTTGGGTCATGGAGACATGCTTTATCTTCCCCCAGGAACATCATTGCCAAACAGAGTTCACGGTGCATTTGTGGCTGATAATGAAGTACATTCGGTTGTCAGCAATCTCAAAAAAGCAGGCTCACCTCAATATATTGATGAAATAGTTCAAACGACTGATTTAAATATAATGGGGTCGGGAGACGATGAGACGGATGCAGAAAAAGATGTGCTTTACGACCAAGCAGTCCAGATTGTTATTGACACAAAGAAAGCATCAATATCAGGAATTCAGCGACGACTAAAAATTGGCTACAATCGTGCTGCAAGAATGGTCGAATCAATGGAGTCAGCAGGTCTTGTTGGTCCTCTTGAATCAAATGGAACCCGAGAGATACTTATTCCTTCTGTGCATGAAGAATAAACACTAAATAATTGCTATGCCCATAAGATTGATAACTTCTATTGTAATCTTGGTTCCTCTGTTTTTGAGTGCCGATGATAGTGCTAATGACGCGAATTATGCAGAAGGGCTGATCAATACAAACATATTTTCCAATAAGACATTTCAAAGCGACTTTGAACAGATTATAAGAGATGAGCAAGGCGAAATCATTGATAAGATGGAAGGAACTATATCAATAGAGAAGCCAGATAATTTTAGATGGCACTATAAGCGTCCTTATGAGCAAATAATAATTGGAAATGGGATTAAGTTAATTTCTTATGATATTGATTTAAATAATATTACTTTAAGAGATTATCAAAATATTAACAATACAGCGCCGATCATAATGCTAAAAGGCGATGAAGACTCAGCACGTGATCTAAAGTTGATAAATAGTTATTATGACGGCGATAATCTTTTTTGGATCAATGCGCAATATCAATTGAGCAATAATGATAAGTTTGTATTTGATGTTGCTTTTTCTAATAAAGTAATGGTTAAAATGTTAATCAAAGATTCACTCAATCAGGATATGATTATCAATTTTTTAAATCCAGCCTTTAATATGAAACTGGATCCTGATCTATTTGATATAGAAGCAATGCTTCTGAATAGTGAAATAGGGCAATAGGGTGCGTTTCTATCATCTCGAGAGACCAAAGCTTTGGTTTGCTCTGGGTTTCTTGGTGATATTTTTTGTAACTTTCATTATGTTTGCTCCTCCAGAGTGGTTATTTTCATCTGAGATAAAAGAAGAATCGATCTATATCGATAAAATCATTCACACTCTTGTGTTTGTATTTTTGGTTCTGTGGTTTAGCGGGCAAGTCAAAATGACATTAAGTTTTTTTGTGATCGTGTCATTTTATGGCTGCATCGTTGAGCTTGTCCAATACTATCTGCCATACAGATCCTTTGAGTGGCTTGACTTATTGTTTAATCAAATCGGGATTGTGATTGGAATTATGCTTGGAGAAGTGCTTTTAAAGAAATGGTCTCTTAATCTTGAAGAAATGATATTAAAAGATAGGTAATTTCAATAAAAATCATAACTTGTTCATTTCTTTCGGGTATCATGAATTTTTATGAATACAGGCAAAATGATTTTTTCTAAGTGAAGATTATAATTTACTGAAAGAGAGCGAATTTATCCTATGTTAGACCCAAAGAAACTCAGACAATCAATTGATGAAATAGCTAACAATCTCGCAAGAAGAGGTTTCAAGTTTGATACCAAAGCCTATGTCAATTTGAATGATGATAGAAAAAAACTTCAGATTGAGAATGAAGACTTGAAGAGCAAGAGAAACTCAATTTCACGTGACATTGGTATGGCCAAGTCAAAAGGTGATGACACAGGTGACTTGATGAAAAGTTCTGAAGAAATAAATACAGCGCTATCGGAAAATGAAAGCCAATTGAATGAAATTCTCTCTAAAATGAGAGAAATTGAACTTGGTCTTCCCAATACCCTCATGAAAACTGTACCTGATGGTAAAGATGAAACGAGCAATGAGTTAATCAGATCATGGGGCGAGAAAACCGTTTTTGATTTTGAGCCAAAAGATCATATTGAACTGGGTAATAATCTTGGTTTATTGGATCTGGATAAGGCGTCTGAAATTTCAGGGAGTCGTTTTTCTGTTCTAAACGGTAAATTGGCCACCCTTCAAAGGGCTCTGATTCAATTTATGCTCGATCTGCACACCAATAAACATGCTTATGAAGAGTTTTATGTGCCTTATATTGTTAATGGTCAATCTCTTGTCGGAACATCACAATTACCCAAGTTTGAGAGTGATTTATTTAAAATAGATTCTGATAAATCTTATTACTTGATTCCTACAGCCGAGGTCCCACTGACAAATTTATTTGGAAACAAGATAACAGATGCAAGCACGCTGCCTAGAAAACTTGTTGCTCATACACCGTGTTTTAGATCTGAAGCTGGAAGTTATGGACAAGACACTAAGGGTCTCATTCGGCAACACCAATTCGAAAAAGTTGAACTTGTCCAAATTGCCACACCCAATGGATCACTCGAGGCATTAGAGTCACTTACCAGCCACGCAGAGAATGTATTGAAAGAACTTAAACTTCCATATCAAGTGGTTGCACTTTCTTCAGGAGATATCGGATTTGGCTCAACATTCACTTATGATATTGAAGTGTGGTTACCAGGTCAGAAAAAATACAGAGAAATATCCTCGTGCAGTTTATTTGGAGATTTTCAAGCCAGAAGAATGAAAGCAAGATATAAAGACCCTGAAACTGGAAAAAATGAATTTGTTCACACAATAAATGGATCAGGAGTCGCTGCTGGAAGAGCATTAGTGGCTGTAGTTGAGAATTATCAACAAAAAGATGGTTCTATAAAAATACCTGATGCGTTAAAAGATTATATGAAAGTCGACGTGATCAATTAGATTTATCTTTCTGCAAACTGAGCTTTTAGTTCATCTAATGCGTTCTTCCAATTGCTTTGATAGCGATTAAAATCTTCTTCCCACTCCTCTGTTGCGGGTATTCCTTTTGTAGTTACTATCAGTTTACATTCATCTTCAACTTTTTCGATTAAAAACTCTGTTGTTATTGGCCCAGAAGAGAGCGGTTCTTCATCAATTCTTGGTGCCTCTACTAGTCTCATCTTTCTTTTCGATATAAGAACATCAATGTGCCCATTCGTTGAATCTCCATTCTTTAGTTCGAATGAGTATTTCCCACCGATCCTTCTTGTTAATTTACCGTCATCAATTAACCATTTTTTTAGTAACTCTACATCAGTGAGAGAGCTCCATAGCTCCTCAATTTCACATTTAAGAGTAATTTCTTCACTGAAGCTTCGTGTAATGTTATCACTTGTATAACCAGTACTTTCATATGCAATTTTTTCTTTCTTTTTCTTTTTTGGGGTATCAGATTTCTTTTTCTCATGAGATATGATGTGAAGATCTCTCTGTGGGAATGGAATATTGATTCCTGCTTCTTTAAATGCCGCCTCAAGCGCAAAATTAATGTCACTCTGAACAGTAAATCGCCTGTCTATTCGATTAATTCTGCAGCGCAGCTCAAAATCTAGTGAAGAATCACCAAAACCCATAAAAAGAGCACGTGGAGCAGGAGCTCTACCATCAGTGATTACTTCAGGATGTTCATTGGCGATTGCCTCCATAATTTCCTGTACTTTTTTGACATCCGAACCATAAGCAACTCCAATAACAATTCGCAGCCTACCTTGCGTATCCCTCAAAACCCAGTTTGTTACTCTACCTGATACAAGTTCAGAATTGGGGACAAGTACATTCTGATTATCAAGTGTTTCAATTTCTGTAGCTCTTATGCTTATTTTTCTCACAAACCCTTCAATCTCACCCACAGACACAAAATCACCTGTCCTGATCGGCCTCTCAAATAGAAGAATCAGACCGGATACAAAATTTCCAGCAATCTCTTGCATTCCAAATCCTATTCCAAGTGCAAGTGCACCAGAAATTATTGCAAGCCCGCTCAGATCGACACCTGCTTGCGTTAGACCAAATAACAGAGCAACAATAAAACCAACATATCCAAAAAGCGTGATAAGCGCTTCTCTGGCACCTCGCTCAATAATAATATGTTGGAGCCATCTTCTATCAATCCATCGCTTGAGCCAGCCAATTAGGGCTAAAATTAACGTGAATAATAATATCCCTCCGATTAATTGCGCAGGAACAAGTTGAATGTTACCGACTTGACCTCCCAGAATAATCAACTCAAATAATCTGTCAATTGTTGTCCCTGATGCGTCCCAAACATAAACAAGATAAACAAAAAAACTTAGCCAGATTACAAGATCGGATATAAGTTGCATAAAACCGAGACCAGTACCGGATGACTCTTTTTTAATCCCGAGATTTTTTCTTAATGTTGAAGCGGTTTCTGTTTCGTTTTCAGCTATATAGTTAAATGAAAGTGAAATTATCCAAAGAATAAACCAAACTAAGAATAACGCTATCAGGGATCGAGCTATACCGTGAATAAGATAACCAGCAAAATTTTGGTATCCAATAATGACAGCTACAATGCTTATCGATAGAGCAACAGTAATAAGTGATCTAATTAGTCGATATTTTCCTTCCAGTCCTGAAATTTTACTCAGGTAGAGGTGAGCGTATAAGAGCGAAGCTGCAACAAGGAAAATTATTACTGCTCTCCCTGTTACATCTGGGTCTATTAATCTAATTGTTAGCCAATTGGTACCAAATACAATAAAGCTTGCTATGAGTGAAATTTGAAGAAGCCCAAGTCTAAACCGAAGTGGTTTCACATGATCGGGTATTAATCCGTCTATCGATGCGGCCGGAGAATTTTCGCTAGTTGCCCATTCAATAATTATGCTCGTAATGCCCAGAATAAAAATACTGAGACCTATTCTAATTATCATTCTGTCTATTGATGGCTCAGATACAGTTAAATAGAGAATCAGTGTTACAAAAAGACCTATTAGCAAAGGAGAAGAATGTCTTGCGATGGGTTCTTTTAAAATTTTTGTTATTAAATCAGACGATTGTGTTGAATCTGTTTTTGATTTTATTTTTGATTTTTTCTTTAAATAAACATCTATTCCCTTTGCAGAGAGCACACCTAGCAAAACCAACAAGATAAAACTGGTGAGAGTCAATCCGCTTGATAGATTAAGATTTTGAGCATTCTGATATTTTGTGACGCTGTCTTTTATCTTTGCAGGAAACTCCAAGAATTCTTCAATTAAATTTTTACTTTTATATGACAAATACTGCTCTGATAAGTCATCCTGTATATCTGTTATTAGTTCTATTAATGCGGAAGCTTCGTCTCTTGCTCCATTACATGAGATTTGTCTTGCTGTGACCTCATCTAATGCATTTCTTATTTCGTTTCTTTGGTCAAATATTGATGGAGCAACATCTGCACCTATGTCTTCAAGAGGAGCAAATCGAGCTTCTAATCTCTCCCTCTGAGCTGAAGATTGATCAAAACAAACTGAAGCTGCATTAAATATATTGGTAGCTTGATCTCTTGAAATATTGAGGAAAGACGATGAAACCTCTGTACTGTTTATTTGTCTTTTTATGAGATCAAGTTCAGCATTTGCCGCAATGGGGTTGAATAAATCCCTTTCTTGAGCGAATGATAGGTTGCATGAAAAAAATACTAAAAAAATTAATATTTTAGAAAGTATATTCACTGTAAAATTGTTGCTGTTGTTCGTCAAACTTCTCTATCTGCTAATAATATTTTTTAAGATCCCGACACCCTCGACCTCAATTTCTATAACATCGCCCGGCACCATTGAACTTGTTGTTCCTGGTGTACCAGTATAAATAATATCTCCAGGTTCAAGAGTGACAGTTTGACTGATGTGACTGACGATGGCATCAATATCATGAATGTGATCTTTGGTTCTTTGTGACTGCATTACTTGTCCATTTAAACGTGACTGAACAAGTAAATCTTTGTAGTTGAGGCCTGATACCAAGACAGGACCTACTGGAGCAAATGTGTCGGATGCTTTACCCCTGAACCATTGGAGATCCATTGATTGCCAGTTTCTCGCACTCACATCATTTCCTGCTGTAACACCAAAAATATAGTCACTGGCTTCTTCTTTTGAAACTTTGCTTGCTTTCTTTCCAATAACAGCCACTAACTCAGCCTCATAGTGAAGATCATTGATTCCTTCATGATAGATAATCATTTCATCGGAGCCGATTATTGCGCTTGATAATTTCAGAAATATAGGTGGATGAGGGGGCAATTCCATATCGCCTCTGTGACTATGGTAATTAAAACCAACCGCAAGCACTTTCGATGGTTCAACCGGTGCCAATAATCTGATTTCTTTTAAATTGTAATCCTTGCCAGTCTTTCCCCCACCAAGATAGGGTGCTTTCTCAAGTTGGTAAACTGTTTCTCCTTCCAATAAACCGAAGCTGGTTACATCATCATGCATGTATCTGACGTATTTTTTTACCTCGGCTTTTAGGTGTAAGCTGACAAATAACAATACGAAAGCAGTAATTCCTGTTGTCAATATCTTCTTATTTTTCATCCTGGATTTCCTAAATTTTTATTCCTTTACCATTCTTACATATTTCTCAGGAATATTGATAATATATAGCTAATCTAATGTTTTGGGGTTTTCTTTTCAATGTTTCTTTCTCAATGGGAATTCTATCCGCTCATTCCACTTTTGGTTACTTTGGTTCTCGCTTTTCTGTTTCGATCAGCTCTGGTCGCAATGATTGTTGGGACATTTATTGGAACATTATTGATTGGGATGCTTCCAGGTGTCGGTCTAAATGAGATATTTCAAAAATCACTGGGCAATGCTGATTTTATTTGGATCTGTCAAATTATAATCCTTATTGGGATTTTATTTGAACTATTCAAGAAATCAGGTGTTTTGACTGTTTTGGCAGAACGAGTGATGTCGAAAAGACAAGACAGAAAAAGGGTCGAGGTTTCGTCATGGTTTATGGGTTTTATGATAGTGGACGATTACTTCAGTCCACTTTTAACGGGTGCAATTATAAGACCAATTTCAGATCGGTCTCTCATACCAAGAGAAAAATTAGCCTTTATACTTGATGCAACAACTGCTTCAGTATGCATTCTTTTTCCTTTCACAGCCTGGGGGGCATATGTCTCAAGCCTCATTGCAGCACAAGCAGGCCCAATAAATTCAATTGAGGAAGCTTTATCAATATACATTGCTGCAATACCATTCAACTTCTACCCAATTTTTTTATTGATCTTTACATTATTGATCTGTACTGGGCTAATTCCTGATTTTGGACCAATGAGGACAGCTGAAGAAAGAGTAAAAAAAACTGGTGCTTTGGTAAGGCCTGGTTCTTCACCTCTTGTTTCGGAGAATGATAATATTGATATTAGTTTAAAACTAAGCGAACCCCCATCACTTGTCATTGAATTACTGATACCAATATTATTAATTTTTGGTGTTGGTATAGTAAGTATAATTTTTTTAGGTAGCGTCAAGATCGTCGAAGCGTTCATGCTCGCAGTCACATATTTAATGATCGTCTCTTCACTGAGAGGGGGCTTGAAAACAGCGGTTGATGTTGGCGATATTATTGTTTCTGGCATGAAGGGGGTTTCGGCGGCACTTTTGATTATTGCTTTGGCATACTCGCTCAATGCGGTTACATCAGAACTTGGTGCAGCCAATCTGATTATTGATTTATTCTCTGAAGACCTAAGCAATACAACTTTAATTCTCGCTGCATTTATGGTTACAGCAAGTATTTCTTTTGCTACTGGAACTTCTTGGGGTGCTTATGCAATGACGATACCAATTGTGTTGCCGCTGGCTTACACTCTCTCGGATGGGGAGGTTAACTCACTTATTCTTCAAACAATTGCAGCCATAGCGGGAGGCGGTATTTTTGGAGATAATGCGTCCCCAGTATCTGATACCACCGTTCTGTCTTCGGTAGGCGCCGGCAGTGATCATATTGATCATGTTGTTACACAGCTTCCCTATGCTTTATTGGTTGGTATTATCACTGTTATCACTTATATATCTATAAGCTAGCCCGTAAATCAAGCTGAACTTCCGCTAAGCAGAGGCTCTAGGTCTTCCAATCTTGAGCCATTTTCATCGCAAACAGCATATTTTCTGGGTTCACCACTAGCGGATTCTCCATAAAGTGATACCCCAGCAAACCTTCCTTGCTTATCAATCACGTAAAAATTAACACTAAAATTAGGCAAACCTCGCTCATTCAGCAATCTCTTTTCTATGGTATTTTCTTGTATTCTTTTTAGAGCCGTCATACCAGCATCCAACGGATGCGATCCTCTTCGCATTTCCTCAACGATTAAATATGAGCATAGTCCATATAAGTTCGCTTCACCTCTACCAGTTGAACCGGCAGCTCCATAATTTCCATCTACATAGAGACCTGCCCCAAGAATTGGTGAATCACCAACACGGCTCGGTATCTTCCAAGCCAATCCACTTGTCGTCGTTACTCCACATATGTCACCATTTGCATTGATCCCATTGCAATTGATTGTTCCGTAGTATTCGTCTTCGGGAATGATTCCCTCCTTAATCATATCCATTGCGGCATTTCTTCCGGCCACTTCTCTTTTTTCAGGATCCAAATAGTGCTCTGGATCGATTCTTCTTTTCCAGTCGAGCCACATTTTTCTTGATCTGTCGGAATTCAAATCATCCTCAATTTCATAACCCATATTTCTTGCAAAATCTTGTGCACCTTTACCCACAATCAAATGATGATCTGTTTTTTCCATTACATCTCTTGCTACAAGAGAGGGCATTCGCACTCCTTCCAATGCTCCAACGCCACCGGCTTGTTTTTTCGGTCCATGCATGCAACAAGAGTCAAGTTGAACTACTCCATTTGCATTCGGACGCCCTCCATAGCCGACACTGGCATCCTGAGGGTCAAGTTCGACAATATTTACACCTTCTATTAGGGCATCGAGAACATCGTCCCCTTTAACAATCTTGTTGTATGCGGTTTCAACACAATTAAATTTTCCACCATTTTTCATGGTATGCCCATTACCAGAGGCGACAACCACTGGCTTAACAGATCCTTTTTTTATAGAAGGGGCTTGAGCATTAGAAATGTTTGATATCCCAGAGGCCACACCTAGAGCAGTACCTCCTATTAGAAATTTACGTCGGTTTATTTTATTTGTCATAATTTGCTTCCTGTGGGTAAAGATGTCGAGACTTTGTTTTTAATAAATAATTTTAATTTTTTTCAATTTCTGTTATACAAAGAATACAAGATACTTTGAAATTTATCATTTTAAAAGGGGGTAATTTGTCAAGAAAGCTATATCTTTTAGTTTGCATAATGATGCTATCCCAAATTAGCTCTGCCCATCATTCCGTGTTTGCAGAATACGATATAAATGGTTCTATCACAATTGAAGGTGAAGTAACTGAAGTATGGTTTAAGAATCCTCATGTTCGATTTTTTGTAAAAGTTACGAGCGAAGATGGTAAAGAGGTAATATGGAATACACATGGTCATAACCCTTCAATGTTGAGACGGGCAGGCTGGATGAGGGAAACCTTGAAAGTCGGAGAAAAAATTATAATGTCCGGCGACCCAACATACGACGGCTCACCAAAGTTATTTATTCGTAAAATAATTATGAGTAACGGAAAAATTCTAGAAAATAAGGTTCCTGGAGTGAATTAAATTCTATAGATCAATATGAAAAACACTCTTCTAATTGCTTTCTTATTTCTACCCGTGAATCACTTATTGGCTCAAGAAGAGAGCTTGAGTGGCGACTGGGCTTTGAGAATCAAACAAGAAACGGGCGGCAAAAGGAGCCAGGACGGCCTACTTAAAATTCAAAATGAAAATGGAGCATATACAGCTTATATTCAAGGAGGGCCAATTGAAATTAATATTGATGGCAAACAAATATTAATGGTAGCTGATGACTGGACTGGAGCTAGTATGCCATTTCAAAGATATTTCAGGGGAAACATTGAAAATAATCAGATGACAGGCAGCTTCGGACCAGAAAGTAAATTGAGCGATGACCAGCAGCTTTTATGTGAAAAAATTCCTTTAGGTTGCCCATACCCAACAGGCACTTGGTCTGCAACCAAAATAGAAAATAACTCGCAGAATAAAAATCACTCAGATGAAATTAAAAACCTTACGGGCAAATGGGGTTTGATTGAGAGAGGCATGAGGCGATGGACTGCGGATTTAACTGAAAAAGCAAAAGAATGGAATAAAGACTTTAACGTCGAGTTGGACTTACCACGTCAGCGTTGCGTTTCATCTGGATTAGTCAACGGTTATGGAAGTGCCCCTGAAATATTCCAAGACGAGCACAAGCTAACAATGATATTTAGCTCAGAAGTGAGAAGAATTTATTTAGATGACAGAAAACCCCCTGAGTATTCAGATTGGTATCCTTTGGGATTTTCACATGGAAAATGGAATAACGGTGTATTAAGTGTTGAAACAACAAACCTCATGCCCTCTGTAAGAGGATTTATGGGCGATCCAATTTCAGAGAACGCCAGAGTTGTAGAAACTTTTGAACTGGACGACGATGGCATATTGCATGTAAATATGACTTTATATGATCCTGAAAACTATAAAACACCGCTTATATCATCAGCTAAATGGAGAAAGGTTGAAGATAAAACAGTTGTCTTTCCTTTATTGTGTGATCCAGATTCATTTTACAGGCAGGTATATGAGGAAAACGATTTTGATGAATACATTGAACGCGGTCATCGTAGATATTAGCCTAAAACAAAAAAAGGAATTAAAAAATGAAGGGACCAGCAATTTTTTTAGCTCAATTTGCCAGTGATGAATCTCCTTTTAATGATCTAGAAAGCATCGCAAAATGGGCGTCTGAACTGGGATTTGTTGGATTACAGATACCATCATGGGACACTAGACTGTTTGATCTAGAATTGGCCTCAAAAAGCAAAATATATTGTGATGAAATTAATGGAAAATTAATTAAAAATAATACACAAGTTACTGAATTATCTACTCATTTACAAGGTCAATTAGTTGCAGTTCATCCTGCCTATGATGTTTTATTTGATCCGTTTTCAGATAAAAGTGTCCATAATAATCCCACCAAAAGACAAAATTGGGCCATTAATCAACTCATGATGGCAGCAAAAGCGTCAAGTAATCTAGGGCTAAAAGAGCATGTAACTTTCTCTGGATCATTGGCATGGCCATACATCTATCCATGGCCACAACGAGCACCTGGCTTAATAGATACGGCTTTCGATGAGCTAGCCAAGCGATGGCTTCCTATTCTTGATGCTTTTGATAAAGAAGGGGTTAATTTATGCTTTGAGATTCATCCAGGTGAGGATCTTCATGACGGAATAACTTTTGAAATGTTTTTAGATCGAGTGAATCAACATAATAGATGTCATATGCTCTATGATCCCAGTCATTTTGTTTTGCAGTGCCTCAATTATGTTGAACATATTGATATTTATCACGATAGAATAAAGATGTTTCATGTAAAAGATGCTGAGTTTAATCCCACTGGAAAACAAGGTGTGTATGGTGGTTATCAATCATGGATTAATCGTGCCGGAAGATTTCGTTCACTCGGAGACGGTCAAGTCGATTTCAAAAAGATCTTTTCTAAACTAGCTCAATACAATTTCGATGGGTGGGCTGTTTTAGAATGGGAATGCTGTCTTAAGCATCCTGAAGATGGCGCAAAAGAGGGTGCTAGATTTATAAAGGATCATATGATTCGTATGACAGAGAAAGCATTCGATGATTTTGCAGGCAGTGAAGGAGATATTGACAGCAATAAAGAAATATTAGGATTGAGTCGAGAGTAATCGAGATGGAGAAAATTAAATTGGGAATGGTTGGTGGTGGAGAGGGTGCTTTTATAGGTGAAGTCCATCGTATAGCCGCCAGAATGGATGAAAGATTTCAGCTTTGTGCCGGAGCATTGTGTTCTGATCCAGAGCGCTCTTTAAAATCTGCGCTCGATTTGGGCCTACCAGAAGACAGAAGTTATTCTGATTACAAAGAGATGGCTATTTCAGAAAGCCAACGTGATGACGGTATTAACTTCGTTTCAATCGTTACACCTAATCACTTGCATCACCCCATAGCAAAAGCATTCTTGGAAGTTGGTATTAACGTCATTTGTGATAAACCGATGACAATGAACTCTGAAGAAGCACAAGAATTAATTGATATCTCGGAAAGTTCAGATCTTATTTTTGCAGTTACTTACAATTATTCTGGCTATCCATTGATTCGTGAGGCCAGAGAGATAATCAAAAAAGGCGAATTAGGATCCATAAGAATAATAAAAGTGGAATACATTCAAGATTGGCTGACAGAACCAATAGAGAAAACAGGACAAAAACAAGCATCCTGGCGAGTTGATCCAAAAAAATCAGGTATTGGAGGATCAATTGGAGACATAGGAACGCATGCATTTCATCTGGCACATTTTGTCACTCAGCAGTTGCCAAATAAGATCTCAGCAGATCTCTCATGCTTTGTCGAAGGAAGAGAGTTAGATGATAACGCACACATACTAATGAGATATGAGTCTGGAGCAAAGGGTATGATTTGGTCGAGTCAGGTCGCCCCAGGAAATGAAAATAATTTGAAAATACAAATATATGGCGAAAAAGGTGGATTAATTTGGCAACAAGAAAACCCCAATGAGTTAATTCTTAATCTTTTGAACCAGCCATCGAGAAGATTAACGAGAGGCAGCAGCTTTGTTGGAGACCAATCGGCCCGTTTAACAAGAATACCTGCGGGACATCCAGAAGGTTACTTAGAGGGATTTGCAAATATTTATCGTGAAGTCGCAGATGAATTTTCTGCAAAAATTTCTGGCAAACCCATATCAAAAGATATTTTATACCCTACTTCGAAAGAGGGTTTGTATGGAGTAAGTTTTATTGAGGCAGCGATTGAATCAAATTCAAAAGATTCTGTTTGGACTGATCTAAAACTCTAGCCTTTCTTAATGAATAAAGTGCCATAAAGAAATATCAAGATGAATGGCAATATACTGATTGTTTCTATTACCTCCTTGCTAGAGGCGCTATCAAGCAGCTGGCCCATAAGGGGCAGAACAAGAGAAACTGAGAACATCCCCAATCCACCCATCAATGATAATCCAAAAGCTCCACTCTCAGGTATATTCTCAGATATGTAAGCTAGTGTTGTTGGCCAAAAGAATGTGATTCCGATAGCAAATATACCTGCAGAGATAAATACAAGCATGCCCGATGAAAGCGAGAGAAGCTGCAAGCCAATAAATGAAAAAATTGAGGAGAGCAGCAACATACCTGAAGTAGAAATCTTTTTGGATACCTCGCCGGCTAATGCTCTACCAATTATCATTATTCCATTTATGAATGCCAGCACTAATAAAGCATTCACACCTGTATCTCTTAATAAAGATTCAATCCTCTGGGTTGTCCCTAATTCAGTGGTTGCGGAAAGAAGCATGCAAAATGCTATGAATAGGTATAAAGGTGTAGCTATATTTTTTAGTGTATGTTTCTGGCTTATCCCTAATTTTGATAATTCAGTCTCGGGAAAATCTTGACCATAAAATAGAAAGCCATAACAAAGTAGAGGGATAAATAATGATGCCACCATATATTGCCAATCAAACCCGAGAATATCCATTGATATCACTCCGGTAAAAGCACCCGTAACAATACCAATTGGCCACCACATATGGAAACGATTTAACATTTTGGTTTTTTGCTCAGGATACATGGATGCCACCATTGGATTGCATACAGCTTCTACCATGCCATTACCAAATCCCATTAAAACAGTTGCCAAAAATAAAGATGAAAAATCATAAGCAAACAAAGTTAGAAAAATCCCAATGGCATGTAATATGAAAGCCGCCCACATACCTTTTTTTAATCCGATGTAATCTACGATTGGACCTCCAAGTATCATTGCTAGTGTAAAACCCCAAAAAGCTGGCATAAAAGCATAGCCTATCTGCTCAAGAGTTAATCCAATTCCTACTGGCCCGAAAACGGTCTCTAGTCTAGCTCTGATTGCAAAAGTCATAGCGGTTAGCAATAGAGATATGCAACTGGCCATAAATAGTCTTGGTTGATTGTTTGCTTTCATTATAATTTTTAATCCTTTTTTTAAATATTTACATTCTATTAATATAATAATTAACAATTATTTGCCAGATCCAATTTCGTTAGATAGAGTCAAGTTTGATGATTACGCATTTTTTTATGGGGGATAAATGAAATACAGTCGACGGCAAATAATCAGCACCTCACTCCTTTCTGTTCTTGCTTCTTCGATGATAAAAGCTGAAGAGGAAAGAACAACCAGATATGAAAATATCCCAGCATATTTTGCGTGCAATATGGAGTCGTGGTGGACAAACTTAACTTTTATGGATAGGTTTAGAGCTGCTGCGAATGCAGGCTTTAGTGCGGTCGAATTTTGGGACTATCAAGATCAAAAGAGAGATGTCAATCAAATCGCAAAATTGTGCAATGATCTCAACCTTAGCATTATTCAGTTTACTGCATGGCAGGGTCCGAGTTTAGCTTTAACAGACAATCACAAGAAATTTAAAGAAGCCATTATTCGGGCCATTGATACAGCGATTACTCTCGGTGCACCCATGTTCACTGTAGTTGGACATCAAACCATAGAAAAATACTCACAAAGAAAGAGTGTAAAAAACTATATGGACGCACTTGCCAGCGTGAGAGGCATTTTAGAGGAATCAGGAAAAACAATGATTATTGAACCTTTCAATCCTGTTGATCATGAGGGGCATTTTTTAAATGGCTCAAAGGATGCAGTTTCTATTTGTCGTAGAATCAATTCGCCAAATATCAAAATTAATTGGGACTTGTATCACATGCAACTTACAGAAGGTAACTTGATAGACGAGTTAAAATCGGGATTTGATCAGGTAGGTTATATACAAATTGCAGATGTACCAGGAAGAAATCAACCGGGTACAGGTGAGTTAAACTATAATTTTATTTTTAAGGAAATAAAAAAATTAAAATATGATGGTCACATCGGTTTAGAATGTTGGCCGAAAGGAAAAGATCCAGAAGAAGCAATCCGTGATTTACTTGCTTCGGTTGATGGATAGATTGTAAGCATATGAAAATATCAAGAAGAGAAGCTCTAAAAAATACTGCACTGATATTAGGTGTAAGCCTTCCTCTCTCTCATCTTAAGAGCGCAATGAGTGTTTTTGAGATTGATGAGATCGATTACAAAGCAAGCTTTTTCGCAAGGAAAAATTACATCCTGCTCACAAGGATTGCTGATTTAATCATACCAAGAACCGATACTGCGGGTGCTGCAGATATTGGAGTTCATAGATTTATCGATACAATGTTGAGCGAATGGGCTTCAGTAAAAACTCAGGAAAAATATCGCAGTGGACTGAATTCAATTGATAAGCTTGCCATAGATAGTCATCGCAAATCATTTATAGACTGTTCAGCCGAAGAGCAAACCAAAATACTGACTGGTTTGGATGATCATCCAGAAAAGAATGCCCAGTCTAATTTTTTCTCGGAGTTAAAATGGTTTGTGATATCTGGTTACTATACTTCCGAGTATGGAGGTTCGGTTGAATTGAGATATGACCCAATGCCCGGTCAATATCGTGGCTGCACGACATTGAATGAAGATGATCGAGTATGGTCAACGTGAAAAACATAAATTCAAATTCTAATGACTTCGATGCCATTGTAGTTGGTTCAGGTATATCGGGAGGATGGGCTGCAAAAGAGCTTTGTGAAAAAGGTTTAAAAGTTGCCCTCATTGAGAGAGGAAAGAATACAATTCATGGGAAAGATTATCTAGGTGAAGGTAAAGCGCCATGGGATTTACCTTATCATGGCAAAATTCCCGAAGACACGCTCAATAATGAATATTTTATTCAGCAGCAAAATTACGCATTAAACCAATCTACTAAACATTTTTTTGTTAGTGATAAGGAAAATCCATATAAAACAGAAAAAGATAAGCCATTTTCATGGATTAGGGGCTATCAATTAGGCGGCAGATCTTTGCTCTGGTATAGACAAAGTTACAGATGGTGTGAAATGGACTTTGAGGCAAATAAGATCGATGGGAATGGAGTAGATTGGCCTATCAGGTATAAAGACATTGCACCCTGGTATGATTATGTTGAGACTTTTGCAGGAATCAGCGGTTCAAAAGAAGGTTTGCCACAATTGCCAGACGGTAAATTCCTTCCCCCAATGGAAATGAATTGTGTTGAGTTAGAGGTAAAGAAAAACATAGAAAATAAATTTCCTGGAAGAAAGATGATTATTGGCCGATGTGCTCATCTTACAAAACCTACCAAAGAGCATCTCGAGCTGGGTAGAGGGCAGTGCCAAAGTAGAGACGAATGTGAGAGAGGCTGTTCGTTTGGTGCATACTTCAGTTCACTGTCAGCAACATTACCCGCGGCAAGGCGGACCAATAACTTGACTATTTTTACCGACTCCATTGCTCACAGTGTTGAATATGATAAGGAGAATAAGAGGGCTAGTGGAATTAATGTAGTGAATTCTAAAACAAATGAATTTTCTAGATTAAATGCCCGAATAATTTTTCTTTGTGCATCAACATTGGGCACAACTCAAATAATGTTAAATTCAAAATCTGAAAGTTTTCCCAATGGAATTGCAAACTCAAGTGGAGTTCTCGGTCATTATCTTATGGATCATATATTTGAGAGTGGGGCGAATGGAGTCTATCCTGGTTTTCAGGATAAATACTTTAGAGGAAGAAGGCCAAACGGTATATATATACCGAGATATCATAATATTGATAAAAAAGATGATAGGTTTTTAAGAGGTTTCGGTTTTCAAGGGGGCGGAAAGCGACCTGGATGGAAGAGAGGAAGAGCTATAAAAGGATTGGGTGTTGATTTGAAAGAGCAATTAAAAAGACCAGGTCCTTGGACATTCAGTTTGGGTGGTTTTGGAGAGATGCTGCCAGATAAGAGGAATAAAGTTTGGCTTGATCAGAAGCAAAAAGACAAATGGGGTATTCCTATTTTAAATATAGAATGTGTACTGAGAGAAAATGAATTAAAAATGTTAAAAGTGATGGCAGAGGATGCCAAAGAGATGTTAGAGGCATCTGGTATGGTTGACGTGACGACTTATAATAATTCAGCTCCACCCGGACTTGCTATTCACGAGATGGGTACGGCAAGGATGGGGCGTGATCCCAATACATCTGTTTTGAACAAACACAATCAATGTCACGATGTTCCAAATTTATTTATAACTGATGGTTCATGCATGACATCCAGTGCATGCCAGAATCCATCGCTAACCTATATGGCATTGACTGCTCGTGCAGCCGACTCAGCAGTAGAAATGCTTCAAGAAGGGAGAATATAATATGATCAAGTCAAAAAATATTGATCGAAGAAAATTCCTAAAGAATTCACTTTTATGTAGTACTTTTTCGATGGTCAGTCCCTATAATTCACTGAATGCAAAAAATCTTATGGATAATAATTTAGCAAATATTGGTATACAACTTTATACCGTCAGAGATTTGATGAAAAAAAATGTACCATTGACTCTTCAGCGAATCGCAGAGATTGGCTATAAGGAA
>Ga0208130_1000201_pt1 | contig 32379 bp, 31 predicted proteins | sample ETNtaG_31_FD_185771 | JGI IMG/M metagenome (GOLD analysis project Ga0208130, IMG submission 185771) | Marine microbial and viral communities from oxygen minimum zone, Eastern Pacific Ocean - ETNP201310SV78 (SPAdes) (version 2) | ecosystem: Environmental > Aquatic > Marine > Oceanic ... | reverse complement strand
TTGGAGGCGCACGAGCACGTTACCAAAGACAGCTAGCCAATTAAGCGGCTAGAGCGTAGTCTGCGTTTTCGCCAACTAACAAGTTTGCAATAATTTTTTAACGAGAATTATTACCTTCTCGACATGCACTTGAGGTTTTATAGCTACTGTCGAAGCCAGTTCGCCCCCAAAAAAGCCGAGCGATTATACCTTTCCTTCTGAAACTTAACTAATTTTTGTTTCTTTCTCTAAGTTCTTGAGCTTTTTGGCGCTCCCAATCTCTTGATTTGATTGAGTTTCTTTTATCTTGCGATTTTTTACCTATTGCAAGAGCAATTTCACATTTAATGAGACCATTTTTCCAGTAAAGTTTAGTAGGTATGCAAGTATTACCTTTCTGAGAAGTGGATTTAATAATTTCATTTAATTCTTTTCGATTTAGCAGTAATTTCCTTGATCTCGTTGGATCCATCTCTTGATTACTATTTTTTAAAGGATCAATATAACTTCCTATCAAATAGGCTTCACTATCTTTTAGTAGGGTATAAGCTTCTGCGATTTGAGCATTGTTTTCTCTTATACTCTTTGTTTCCCAGCCCAAAAGTGATAGTCCAGCTTCGAATTTTTTTGAAATTTCATAGTCGAATCTAGCTTTTCTATTTTCAGAAATAGTGTTGTCACTTTTTTTATTTTTTTTTGCCACAGCTTCGACCTTAACTTTCATATAAAATTGTATCAGACATGCAAGATGAAGATGTTTTATTTAGATCATTCAAGGGAATTGCTTTTATTTCAATTGCACCCCTCATTGGTCTCGCAGCATCCCTATGGTTTACTTCAGATAATACCGCTTATTTTGTAGCTCATTTAGGTCAGATATATTTTTCTATCATTTTATTTTTTCTTAGCGGTAACATTTGGTCTGTTAGAAATATAGAGAATTCAAAATATAAAAAGAAATTAACTCTTATCTCTTTTATCCCTCCTTGTGTGGCAATATTGGGGGCGTTCTTATCTATTTACGCAAATCCAGCTTGGGGAATGGCATTTTTATTATCTGCAGTTTACATCGCACGGCATCTAACATTAATCAAATCCATGGTCGCTGTTTTTCCAAATAACTTTCAAGATTTGATAAATAAAATAAGCATTATCTTGTGTATTTGTCTTATGTTAATCTTAACTTACTGGATTAACCCCTATACTTATCCGCTAGCTATCTATAATTAAAATGGCAGAAGAAAGAAAATCAATACATGGAACCTGGTCTAGTAGATGGACATTTATACTTGCTGCAACGGGTTCTGCGGTAGGATTGGGTAATATTTGGAAGTTTCCATACATGGCGGGGGACAATGGTGGCGGGGCGTTTGTACTAGTTTATCTGGCTTGCATTGCAGTGATTGGCTTACCAATAATGCTGGGCGAAATAATGATTGGTAGAAGGGGAAGAAGTAGCCCCGCCAATACAATGAAAGCTTTGGCGGTTGAGGCAAATACTACTCCAGCTTGGACCTTGCTTGGAGCAACTGGAGCTTTAGCTGGTTTATTAATCTTATCCTTTTACAGCGTTGCAGCTGGTTGGGCACTTTCATATGTTTTTAATGGATTTCAGAACATTACAGCCGAAAGTTCTACTACCAGTTTCAATGATCTCCTATCTAGTCCTTCTTCATTAATTTTTTGGCATACTCTATTTTTGTCTATAACAGTATTCGTAGTAGCTAGAGGAATACTTGATGGTTTAGAGAAGTGGATAAATACATTAATGCCTATGCTGTTTGTGATAGTTCTTCTTTTGTGCTTGTATGCAACTCAGTCTGGAGCTTTTATTCAGGGAATAATTTATCTATTCCAGCCTGACTTTAGCAAAATAACTCCCGAAGTTATGTTGGAAGCGTTAGGGCAAGCCTTTTTTACATTAAGCTTAGGTATGGGGGCGATTATGGCTTATGGTGCTTACATGCCTGCCAACCAAAATATTGGCAAAACAGCTATATCAGTCGCGGCACTGGATACAGGTGTTGCTCTTTTGGCAGGTATTGCAATATTTCCAATTGTTTTTGCCAATGGTTTGGCTGCTTCAGAAGGGCCAGGCCTAGTTTTTGTCACACTGCCTATAGCATTTAGCTCTATGCCTTTAGGCGTTTTCTTTGGAACATTATTTTTTGTTTTGTTGAGTATAGCTGCCTTGAGTTCTTCTATATCTCTCATAGAGCCTGGAGTTGCATGGTTGATAGAATCTTTAAAGATTAAAAGAATTACAGCTACTCTATTGCTAGGTTTCGTAGCTTGGTTTTTAGGTCTTTTTAGTGCTTTATCATTTAATTTACTCTCTGAATTCACCATCTTTGGAAAAAACTTCTTTGATGCAACTGATTTCTTGACCAATCAGATCATGCTGCCTTTAGGAGGTATATTTATTGCTATTTTTGTAGGTTGGGTTATGAAAAAAGAAAATGTATTAGAGGAATTGGATGTTGAAGAGAACTTTATTTTTAAATTTTGGTATTTCAGTATCCGTTACATTTCACCAGTGATGGTAGGATGTGTTTTTCTCTACTTTTTCATCTAATTTAATTAGGTGTATCAATTTCACCTTCCCAACTCACTAGCTTGTTATCTTCAAAGTACAAAGTAACCTTCTGATTGGTATAAGTAGTTGTACCCTGTGTGACAGAGGTAAAGTAATCCCATCTATTCGGGTAGAAAGTATCAGAAATGAGGGGAGTTCCCATTACAAACTTGACTTGAGATTCAGTCATTCCTATTTCAAGCTTATCTAACATCTCTTGATCTACTAAATTTCCTTGGCTAATAACAACTTGGAATATTCTTGGAATACTGCAACTTGCAAGAAGCATAGTAGTTAGTAGTAAAACGACAAATTTTAAATTTCTGTTCATTAATTTTCTAATAAGGGTATTTGGATATTATAATGACATATATTAATTATTCTTAGTTATTTAGAGGTTATTCAAATTGAGTGATGATGCAGAACTAAAAAAAGCTGGTTTAAAGGTAACTTTACCTCGTTTAAGAATCTTAGAGTTACTGGAAGGTGGCGATAAAACACACCTAAGTGCTGAGGAGATTTACAGGCGGTTAATTGATGCCGGAGAAGAGGTTGGCTTGGCTACAGTATATAGGGTTTTAACCCAGTTCGAACAAGCTGGTATTTGCATAAGGCACAATTTTGAAGAAGGACATGCTGTTTATGAATTAACACCATCTGATCACCATGATCATATGGTTTGTCTCGATACTGGAGATGTAATTGAGTTTACTGATGACATTATTGAAGAAAGACAAAAGAAATTAGCAGAAGAACAAGGATACGAAATTATAGACCACAGTATGGTCCTGTACGTAAAACCCATCAAAGATTAATAAGACTTGAATAGACTTTTTTAAACCCCATATAGGGTTTGAAAGGAGAAATCATTGAACGACAATAAGAAAGAGCAAGATCTAGAAAATCAAAAAGAAGTTTTGATAGACGAAGAGAACACTATTGATCTGGAGTCAGAGAGTGTTGAAGAGCTTCCGGAAGAATCTTCTGAAGAAGATGTGATTAAAGATCTTGAAGATCAGCTTTTAAGAGCAAAGGCTGAAGTCCAAAATGTAAGAAGAATAGCTGCTCAAGAAGTAACCAAGGCGCGACTTTTTGGAGTAGAGTCTCTAGCAAAAGATTTCCTGTCGGTTGCAGATAATCTCGAACGGGCGATTGATTCTTGTGCAGATGATGAAAATAGTTTGATAATAAAAGAGGGGCTTGAATTAACCTTAAAAAGCTTAGAAAGTTCTTTGAAGTCATCTGGCATAGAGCAAATCAGTATCGAAGAAAAAAGCTTTGATCCAGATAAACATGAAGCAATATCTCTTGTAGAAGACGATAACTTAGAGCCAAATACCATAATAGATTTTGTGCAGAAAGGTTACTCAATTATGGATAGGACACTCAGGCCTGCAAAAGTTGTAGTTTCGAAGAAATCTCAAGAAAAGTAACAAATCCCCTTGAAATAGAGAACATAAGCCCCATCTTATGTAAAACAACTTAATGCGGAGTTAAAAAATGGCTAAAGTAATTGGTATTGACTTAGGAACAACAAATTCATGTGTTTCTGTCATGGAGGGAGATCAAGCTAAAGTAATAGAAAATTCTGAAGGAAAAAGAACTACTCCTTCGGTTGTAGCATATGGGGAAGAAATAAAGGTAGGAGATTCTGCAAAAAACCAAGCAGTTACGAACCCAGAAAATACTCTATACGCTATCAAGCGACTTATAGGTAGAAAACATGACGATGATGTTGTCAAAAAGGATAGTGATATGGTCGCCTATAAAATACTAGCGGCCGATAACGGTGACGCCTGGGTAGAAGCAGAGGGAAAAAAACTTGCACCTCAACAAGTATCTGCAGAGATATTAAAGAAAATGAAAAAGACTGCTGAGGATTATTTAGGACAAGAAGTAAAAGAAGCTGTAATTACTGTTCCAGCTTATTTTAATGATTCTCAAAGACAGGCCACAAAAGATGCAGGAAAGATTGCAGGTCTAGAGGTAAAAAGGATTATCAATGAACCCACTGCTGCCGCTTTAGCTTATGGGTTAGATAAAGGCAAAGGTGATCAAAAGATAGCAGTATATGACTTAGGAGGCGGAACATTCGATGTTTCAATCATTGAAATAGCTGAAGTAGATGGAGAGCATCAATTTGAAGTGCTTTCAACAAATGGAGACACTTTTTTAGGTGGAGAAGACTTTGATATAACTCTCATTGAGTATCTAGCAGATGAATTTAAAAAAGAATCAGGTTTGGATTTGCATAATGACTCAGCTGCTCTTCAAAGACTTAAAGAGGCAGCCGAGAAGGCAAAAATAGAATTATCAAGCAATCAACAGTCTGAAATAAATCTTCCCTACATTACAGCTGATTCTTCAGGGGCTAAACATTTCGTTCATAAGTTAACCAGAGCAAAACTAGAATCACTCGTTGAAAACTTAGTTGAAAGAACAATTAAGCCTACAGAAATAGCACTTAAGGATGCAGGACTCAAAACTTCTGAAGTTGACGAAGTTATTTTGGTAGGTGGTCAAACGAGAATGCCTCTAGTCCAAGAAAAAGTTAAAGCATTCTTCGGAAAAGAAGCTAGAAAGGATGTGAATCCGGATGAGGCAGTCTCTGTTGGTGCTGCTATCCAGGGTGCTGTACTAGCGGGTGATGTGACAGATGTCCTTCTACTAGATGTCACTCCACTGACTCTAGGCATTGAGACTATGGGAGGAGTTATGACACCTCTTATTGACAAAAATACCACTATTCCAACAAATAAATCTCAAGTCTTTTCTACAGCTGAGGATAATCAGACCGCGGTAACAGTCCATGTTTTGCAGGGTGAAAGAAAGCAAGCTACTGAAAATAAAACTCTTGGACAGTTCAATCTTACAGATATACCTGCTTCTCCCAGAGGAATGCCTCAAATTGAAGTCTCCTTTGATTTAGATGCAAACGGGATTCTGAATGTTTCAGCTAAAGATAAAGCTACTGGAAAAGAACAATCAATCGAAATCAAAGCTTCCAGCGGTCTATCTGATGAAGAAATAGAGCAGATGGTAAAAGATGCAGAAGCTCATGCAGAGGATGATAAGAAATTTGAAGAGCTGGTACAGGCAAAGAATTTAGGCGAGAACTTAGTTCATAGCTGTAAGAAAACCTTAGATGAAGCTAAGGATAAAGTTGAGGATTCAGAAAAAGAGGCCATCGAGACTGGCATACAAGAACTTGAAGAGGCCTTGAAAGGAGATGATAAAGAAGCCATTGACGCAAAGGTTAAAGCACTATCTGAAGCTTCTGCTCCTCTTGCACAAAGGATGTATGAAGAAGAGGCAAAGAATAAAGAAGCCTCTGATCAGGATGCTCAGAATGCAGATACAGATTCAGATGTAGTTGATGCAGATTTTGAAGAAGTAACAGAAGAAAAAGAAAACCAAAATTCTTAACTATCTATCCGATTAGGCTCAAGCAGATCAATGTCTAAAAAGGATTATTATGATGTATTAGGTGTTCAAAAAGGAGCATCAGAGGATGAATTGAAAAAGGCCTACAGAAAACTGGCCATGAAATATCATCCTGACAGGAATTCAGATGATCCGGCAGCTGAGGAAAAATTTAAAGAAGCATCCGAGGCCTACGAAATCTTATCAGATACCAGTAAAAGAAGTGCCTATGATCAATTCGGTCATGATGGTGTAAATGCCTCTGGTTTTGGAGGAGGCAACTCACAAGGGTTTAATGATATCTTCGGGGATATTTTTGGAGATATATTTGGAGGGGGAGATCCATTCAGTAGAAGGCAAAGATCTAATAAAGGGTCAGATCTTCAATACTCTATGACAATTGATCTAGAAGATGCTGTTAGAGGAGTTACTGAAAAAATTGCAATACCTGCTTTGGAGAGTTGCGATCCTTGTAATGGGACTGGTGCAGGTGAAGGAAGCCAACCCATAACCTGTGATTCTTGTGGTGGAGCTGGTCAAGTCAGAATGCAACAAGGCTTCTTCTCTGTCGCTCAAACCTGCGGAAGATGTTCAGGTTCAGGACAAATTATAAGTAATCCCTGCAAATCATGCAGAGGTCAGGGTCGAGTAGAAAAACGTAAAACTTTATCTGTGAAAATCCCTGCGGGTGTTGATACAGGAGATAGAATAAGACTTTCTGGTGAGGGAGAAGCTGGAATAAATGGAGGACCTTCAGGAGACTTATTTGTCCAAATCAAAGTTTTACCACACGATGTATTCGAACGAGATGGCAAACATCTATATTGCGAGGCACCTATAAGCTTCATAGATGCTGCATTAGGAGGTGATATCCAAATTCCTACATTAGATGGAAAAGTAAAAATAAAAATACCTGAAGGCACGCAAACAGGTAAATTATTTAGACTCAGAGGTAAAGGAATTAGCCCAATAAGAGGAGGATCAACAGGTGATCTTCTTTGTAGAGCCGTAATTGAAACTCCACAGAATCTTTCAAGAGACCAAAAAGAACTTTTACGTGAATTCCAAGTTTCTATTTCAAATAATTCAAAGCAGAATCCGTTAAGAGAAGAATGGTTTTCTAAGGTAAAATCATTTTTTGATACAAAGAATTAATCTAAAGTGAAACAAATATTCATTTCAGGCATTACTGGCAAGGTTGGCACACTTCTATCATCTTATATTCTCAAAGATAGTGATTTTGATCTTGTGGGTGGAAGTTGCTCACCCAACAATCTATTTATACAAAAGGATATTGGTGAACTCCTGGATACCAATGAAGTAGGTATCAAGATATCAGATACTATTCCAGAAGAAGTTAAACCAGATGTCATAATTGATTTCTCTAGTCCTGAGGCTTCTATGAAGGTTTTGAAAGAGGCCGTTGCAAGAAATATTCCAATTTTAATTGGAACAACAGGTTTTAATTCAACCCAAATTGAAGAAATAGAATTATCAAGCAAAGAAATAGCAATTTTATATGCACCTAATACCAGTCCTGGAATTGCTATCCTTAAATCTCTTCTTAACCATGCTAAAAAGTTCTTTTCTAAAGATAACCAATTTAATATAAGCGAAACTCATCATACTGAAAAAAAAGACGCTCCTTCAGGAACAGCTCTCGACCTTCAAAAAGAGATATCAATCATTTACCCAGGGGCCAATGTATCTATAGAAAGCTTTAGAGAAGGCAAGAATCCTGGCGAACATACTGTGCGAATAGGATTACATGATGAAATCATAGAACTAAAACACAAAGCTGAAAATCGTTCTATTTTTGCTTTAGGCGCATTAAAAGGGGCATCTTGGTTAACAGAAAAAACAGCTGGTCTCTATGCCATGACTGATATTTATTCTTCTTGATTTAGAAGAAATATGGTATAAAGCCACCCCTAAGACGATAGTCTATAACGAAACACATGACACTGTTTCAGATCTATGGTGCTAAAGATTGCTCATCTCTAGTAAGTTCTGTAAGTGCATGAAAGTATAACCAAAAGAATGTAATGTTCTTTATAACTTAAGGAGAGCAAATGGCTGAAATATCGCTAGAACAAATGCTTCAAGCTGGTGTCCACTTCGGACATCAAACCAAATATTGGAACCCAAAAATGGAACAACACATTTTTGGTGTAAGAAACAAAATTCACATAATTAATCTAGAGCATACGGTAGAGATGATAAAACCGGCTCTTAAATTTATTGAAGGTGTTGCGGCAAAAAATAACAAGATACTTTTTGTAGGTACTAAGAGAACTGCAACAGATATCATTAAAAATGAAGCAATCAGATGTTCAATGCCCTATGTCAACGAAAGATGGCTGGGCGGTATGCTTACTAACTATAAAACAATAAGATCCTCTATTACACGATTGGAAAACTTACTGAGACAGAAAGAAGATGGGACTTTTAGTAAGCTAACAAAAAAAGAAGGTCTTAAAATTCAAAGAGATATCGATAGATTGCAAAAATCTATTGGAGGCGTAACAGAAATGGGTGGACTCCCAGATGCTTTATTCATTATTGATGTGAAGAGAGAATCTATTGCCGTATCGGAGGCAAGCAAAATGGGAATACCTATAGTAGGAATTGTTGATTCAAACAGCAATCCAGAAGGTATTGATTATGTCGTACCAGGTAATGATGACTCTATAAGATCCATAGCCTTATTTACTGAAGCAGTAGCCGATGCTTGCTTAAAAGGTTCAGAAGCTGCTACAGGCCTTAAACAAGAGGAACCTCAATCAGGTCCAGCAATAGTAAGAAAGGTTGATTCAAATGATACCCAAGAACAAAAGCCTGATGCAGGTGTGGAAGTAGATTCATCTAAAACGCAAGAAGCAGTTGTTGAAGAATCAACTGAACAGTTAGAAGAGTCAGCTGAAAACACGACTGCAACTGATGAATCAGTTCCGGACACAGTATCAGAAGCTTCACCTTCTGATGAAGAAAAAAAAGAAGAAAAGGATGAGGATTAATTATGAGTGCTATTTCAGCTTCACAAGTTAAAGAATTAAGAGAAAAAACAGGCCTTGGCCTCATGGACTGCAAAAAGGCTCTAGAAGGCGCCAATGGTGATATGGACTTGGCAATTGAAGAGCTTAGGAAAACTAGCGGTGTAAAGGCAAGCAAAAAATCAGGTAGATCTGCTGCAGATGGTTTGATAGCTATAGAATCAAAGGAACAAAACATTTTTATGATCGAAGTCAATTGCGAAACTGATTTTGTAGCTAGAGATGATTCCTTTGTGTCTTTTACTAAAGAAACTCTTAAAAATTTTTCAGATAACCCAGACAGCTCCCTAGAAGAATTGCTAGATAAAGGAATAGAAGATGACAGAGAAAAACTTGTACAAAAATTGGGTGAAAATATTGTTGTAAGAAGAGTTTCTAAAACAGATAGTTCATCGACTGTTGGATCTTATTTGCACAGTAATCAAAAAATTGGATGCATAGTTTCTCTTGATGGTGGGAATGAGTCTTTGGCTAATGACATAGCCATGCATGCTGCTGCTACAGATCCTATGGCAATTTCTCCTTCGGATATACCTGAAGAGATAGTGGCTAAGGAAAAAGAAATTTTTAAAGCTCAATCCGAAGAATCTGGCAAACCTGCAGAAATTATAGAAAAAATGATTGAGGGTAAAGTTTCTAAATTTTTAGCTGAAGTAAGTTTAACTGAGCAAGACTTTGTTAAAGATCCAAATGTAAAAATAAGCCAACTTCTTAAAGACAATGATGCTAATATTTTAAGCTTTACAAGATACGAAGTTGGAGAAGGAATAGAAGTTGAGAAAGTAGATTTTGCTACTGAAGTAATGTCCCAAATTGAAGGCTAGATGTTAAACGAGATTGTAGAAGATGCCGAAGCTGGTATGGAGAAGAGCTTAAATGCTCTTGAAGTCGCCTTTAAGAAGATTCGAACCGGCCGTGCCACTCCGTCTTTATTGGACAGTATTAAAGTAGATTATTACGAAAAACTTACTCCACTTGGCCAAGTTGCAAGCATTAGCATCGAAGATGCTAAAACACTAGCTATAGTGCCATGGGAGAAAGGAATAGTTCAGCAAATTGAAAAAGCAATTTTAGAGTCCGATCTTGGTTTAAATCCTGCTACATCTGGAGACACCATACGTGTCATTCTTCCTGATCTTACAGAAGAAACTAGAAGGGATTTTATAAAAAAGGCAAAAGCTGAAGCTGAAAATGCGAAAGTTTCTGTTAGAAACGTAAGAAGAGAAGGAAATTCTCAACTCAAAGAATTCCTAAAAGAGAAAGAAATCTCTCAAGACGAAGAGAGGCAAGGGGAAGAGTTAATTCAAAAACTTACTGACTCTTTTGTAGAAAAAGTAGATTTAGCACTGGAAGCGAAAGAAAAAGATCTACTGGACTTCTAAGTTTTAGAAATGGAAGGCCATCAAGCTGAAACCTTACCTCAACATGTTGCTATCATCATGGATGGAAATAATAGGTGGGCTACAGAAAGAAACCTACCAGGCGTTGCTGGACACAAAAAGGGTGTTGAAAGAGCTAGAGAAGCAGTGGAATTTGCCGTTGAAAAAGGACTTTCTACACTAACATTATTCGCTTTCAGTAGCGAAAATTGGGGTCGATCTTCTGAAGAGGTTAACTTGTTAATGAAGTTGTTAAATACAGCTCTTCGTGAAGAAGTCCCAAATTTAGTCAAAAATTCTGTTCAATTGAGTTTCATAGGAAACTTATCTCAATTTGATCAAAGCCTTATTGATCAAATGAAGAAATCTGAAGAATTAACTTATTGCGATCCTGATTCAAAGAAATTAGATTTAGTTGTTGCTGCCAGTTATGGTGGTAGATGGGATATCGTAGATGCTATAAATAAAATACAAGAATCTGCATCTAATGAAATTATTACTGAGGAGATTTTTAGTAGCTATTTATCAACTTCGGAGTTTAAAGATCCAGATTTATGTATAAGAACCGGTAATGAACTTAGAGTAAGTAACTTCCTTCTATGGCAGCTAGCTTATTCAGAACTATATTTTCCGGATATCCTTTGGCCTGATTTTGATGATAATCAATTTGAAATTGCCTTAGATGAGTACTCAAAGAGAATTAGAAGGTTTGGCGATAAATCTAACTTTCAACAATAATGTTAAAAGAAAGAACCATAAGCGCATTAGTACTAGCCTCTATAATTGGTTTGCTTATTTATTTTTTGAGCGATGATTTACTAATTTATCTTGTTGGTCTTATTGCATCTGTCTCTCTTTGGGAATATTCGAAAGTTAGATTCTCAAACTTGACGTCTATATTCATTTTAATTTTATTTCTTTTATTACTTTCTCTTACTCATTTAACTTTTTTAAGCTATTCTTTTATTGCGCTAAGTGTAGTTCTTTTCCTGGCATCATCTTTATTTATTCTCAGCTTTCCTTTAAATAAAACTCTCCTTAAAAACCCTTTTGTTTGGGCTAGTTCAGGGCTTATTATTCATTTGGGGTTTTTCGCTTCTATTTTTGAGATTATTTCACAAGATGGACTGAGTGATTTGTCTTTAGATTTAGCTCATGAGAGGTTTTTAATCCTTTATATTGTTCTGATTAGTATTTTAATGGACTCCATTGCTTATTTTGCAGGAAAGAGTTTAGGAAAAAGACCTTTCATCAACAATGTTAGTCCCAATAAAACAATGGAAGGATTTCTTGCTGCGATTATCGCAACACCAGTCCTTTTATTCCTTTCATCTCAAGCTATGTTTGAATTTTCTGCAATGAAAATTATTTTTTTAATATTTGCAGTGGCTATTTTTTCAGTCATAGGAGATGCCTTTGCTAGCATGATGAAACGAGTGATAGAAATAAAAGACTTCTCTAATTTAATTCCTGGACATGGAGGGTTGTATGATCGACTAGACAGTCATATTGCCGCCTTTCCCTGTTTTATTTTAATACTAAATTTATTATAAAAAATGAACAACGTAGCTATTTTAGGTTCTACAGGTTCTGTCGGTAAGTCAACTCTAGATGTTATTAGGCATAATAGAGAAAAATTTTGTGTAGATCTTCTGACTGCTAATAAAAATTATGAGTTGATGATAGAGCAATATAATGAATTTTCTCCGCGTTATGTCTATCTTGAGGATTCATCTGCCCAGAAGGCTTTTTTAGACAAAGTAGAGAAGCTTCAAGCAGGGACTTTACTGTTAACCTGCGAAAGTGATTTAAATAGTGTCTTGAGTGCGCAGACTACTGAGATCGTGGTTGCCGCTATGGTTGGAGTGGCAGGATTAAAGCCTGTTTATCAAGCTGTTAAGCACAAAAAAAAGGTATTACTCGCCAATAAAGAATCTTATGTTGTGGCGGGGGAGATATTAAATAACCTATCTAAAGAGTCAGGGGCTACAATTTTCCCAATTGATAGCGAGCATAGTGCAATTCATCAATGTTTACAGGGAGTAAAAGATCAAGATTCAGTGTCTAGAATTATCCTAACTGGATCTGGAGGTCCTTTTTTGAATAGAGAGTTAAAAGATTTTGAATCTATAACTCCTCAGGAGGCCGTTTCACATCCTGTATGGAATATGGGTGACAAAATATCAGTTGATTCCTCGACCATGATGAACAAATGTTTGGAGATAATAGAGGCTAGATGGTTATTTGATACTAAAAATATCGATGTATTAATACATCCAGAAGGAATTATTCACTCACTTGTTGAGTTCACAGATAAATCAATAATTGCTCAATTATCAATTCCCGATATGAAAATTCCTATAGCTTATGGACTTGGATTTCCTGATAAATTAAATTCTGGCTCTGACTCAATCAATTTTGATGAAATAAGCTCATTAAGTCTTAAAAAACCTGATTTTGATAAATTTCCTTCACTAAACTTAGCGCAATCCTGCATAGACGAAGGCGGGACAAGCTTCGCTATATTGAATGCTGTAAACGAGGAGTGTGTTACAGCATTTTTAGCTGGTAAAATACATTATCTGGATATATATAAAATAGTTTCTACCGTTTTGGATAATTCAACTATTTATGCTGTCAAAGATTTAAATGATATTTTTGAAGCTGATGAAAAGTCTAGATCAATAGCTAAAGAACTTATAAATAAAAACTAAATGGATATTTTATTCACTATATTTTCTTTTATTCTGCTTATCAGCATAATTGTTGGCATACATGAACTTGGGCATTTTTTAACTGCGCGATTTTACAATATACACGTCATAAAATTTAAGATAGGTTTCGGAAAAGAACTATTCTCTTTTGAAGATAAAAGAAATTGTAATTATTCTTTTGGAATCTTGCCATTAGGTGGCTATGTCCAGATGTTGGGGGAAAATAATCCTGTACAAGAAGGATCCGAGCCATCCCTTTCAGATAAGAAATCATACCTTCAAGCATCGCCAGGAGAGAGAGCTGCAGTAACATTTGCAGGTCCTTTAGCAAATTTTATACTTGCAGCAATTGTTTACTTCTTCCTGGCAATAGTTGGAACGATACAACTATCTTCTTTTGTTGGGGAAGTTACTGCAGGTAGTCCGGCAGCACAATCTGGACTAGCCGTAAAAGATAAGATTCTTGAGATAGATGAATCTTCAGTTGAAGTTTTTAATGATATCAATTTGATATTATCCAAACGAATAGGTGATACAGGCTCAATAAATGTTAAATATTTAAGGGGTGATTCAGAAGCAATTACCTCTATACCCATTAGCAACTGGCTTTCAGGGAATGATCAAACAGCGCCCAGTGCTGCATTAGGGTTACAGCCTTACTTGCCTCCAGTAGTTGGACAACTGCAGGATGAAGGGCCAGCTTCTGTGTACGGATTAAAACAAGGTGATCTTATTAAAGCTATAAATGGAGTTGAAATCTTTACGTGGCAAGATCTATCAAAAGTATTGAGCCGTTTACCTAATGAGCTCATAGACATTAAATTACAGCGAGGAAATGATCTCAAAACAATTACATTGCAAACCGCAAGTTTTATCAGCGATGATGGATTGGAAAAGGGAAGAATTGGAATTATTGCTTCCAATGATATAAGTCAATGGCCTGCAGATTATACTGTTGAAAAAAAAGAAGATTTATTCACTGCTTTATTGGTTGGAATTCAGAATACCTATAGGTATACAGTGCTTATTATTAGTTCAATTGGAAAAATGATTAGCGGTTCCATTTCAGCTGACAACCTTGGAGGGCCTATTCAAATCTCTGTACTTGCCGGATCTGCTGCAAAAGCAGGATACGTAACCTTCCTTTCCATGGTAGCATTGCTAAGCATCAACCTTGGATTGCTTAATCTTTTGCCTATTCCCATATTAGATGGCGGCCAGCTACTAATGATTGCTATAGAAAAATTAAAAGGATCTCCTGTTTCGGAAATGACGCTTGAATATTCTATGAGAGTAGGGATCGTTCTAGTTGTAAGTTTAATGATATTTGCATTTGCAAATGATATTGCCAGACTCATCTGATGAAAAAATATTTAATTAAGTTACTTTTCTTAGCATCTTTCTTTGGATTTTTTCATGTGCAAAAAATTAGTTCCGACGAATCATGGGTTGTAAGTGATATTAGAATCAGTGGGCTACAAAGAGTCTCGGCGGGAAGCGTTTTCAATGTTATGCCAATAGCTGTCGGCGATACTGTAGATGTATATGATTTACAAACTACCGCTAAAACTATCTTTAAAACAGGTCAATTTGACGATATACAATTAGGTAAAGAGGGCAACACACTAATAATAAGTTTGGTAGAAAGACCTTCAATAGCCTCAATTGAACTAGACGGCAATAAAGCTTTAAAGACTGAAGATTTACTTAAAGGTCTAGATGATGCCGGATTATCTGAAGGGCAAGTTTTTAAAAGATCAATTGTTAATAGCCTAGCGATAGAAATTCAAAGGCAATATGTTTCTCAAGGACGTTACGGCGCCAAAGTGGACGTAAGTACTGATGATGAACCGAGGAATAGAGTTTCTTTAAATATAGAGATCGATGAAGGTGAAGTGGCTGAAATTAAAACTATAAATATAGTCGGCAATAACTCTTATTCAGATGAAGAGATTCTTAAGGGTTTTGAATTAAAGACTGGCGGTTGGTTTTCCTTCTTTACAAATGACAACCGTTATTCAAGAGAAAAGTTAAAAGGGGATATAGAGTCTTTGGAGTCTTTTTATAAAAATAGAGGGTATGTTGAGTTTAGTTTAGAAAGTTCCCAGGTAAGCGTTTCCTCCGATAAGACCGGAGTCTTTATAACGTTAAATGTTTCTGAAGGTACAACCTATGATGTCAACGAAATAAAAATTGTTGGCGATCTTCCGATAGAAGAGGAAGTCCTTAAGACCCTTATTTTGATCAAGAAAGGTGAACGATTCAATCAATACTTAATCACAGAAACAGAAGAGATTTTTAAGAACATTTTAGGTAATGAAGGATATAGTTTTGCTGAAGTGCGAGGTGTGCCTGATGTTAATGAAGAATCTGAAAATGTAGATCTAACTTTCTATGTTGACCCGCAACAAAGAACTTACGTTAGAAGAATAGTATTCAAGGGAAATAAAAGAACTCATGATGTTGTTCTTCGAAGGGAAATGAGGCAAATGGAGGGCGCTTGGGCTTCAAATAATCTCATTGAAAATTCTAAGTTACGTTTAGAGAGATTAGGCTTTTTCAAGGAAGTAGAGTCCGAAACTATCCCCGTACCTGGAGTAAATGATCAAATAGACGTAGAGTTTTCTGTTGAAGAGGAGTTTTCAGGTTCCATTGGTGGCAGTTTAGGTTACGGAGCGTATGGCCTAGTTTTGGGTCTTAATTACAATGAAAATAATGCTTTTGGTACTGGTAGAGCGATAGGTATCGGCATTAATGATAGTACTTGGCAAAGAAGCTACTCTTTTAGTTATGGAGAGCCTTATTTCAATATTGATGGCGTTAGCCGTGGCTATAGTGCATATTTCAGAGAGTCTGATTATGGTCAATTCAATATAGCGAGTTATACCTCTGATTCTTTTGGTGCTGGCATACAGTTTGGTCTCCCTATAAGCGATATTGAAAGAATAGGTCTGAATTTAAATTACGACAATACAAGCATTGATACCGGTTCAACTCCTGCCTCTCAAATTCTTGCATTTACACAATCTGAAGGAACTAAATTTGAAGTTTTTAAAACCCAGTTTATTTGGTCAAAGATCACGCTTAATAGAGGTTTATTCCCAACAGCTGGTCAGTCACAATCTCTTGCCCTTCAGGTTGCTGTTCCAGGGAGTTCATTAACTTATACAAAAGCTACTTACAGACATAAATATTTCAAACCTATATTCGATGGAAGATTTGTTTTAGGTTTTAGAGGGGAGATAGGATTATTAGAAGCTTATGGAGATACTGAAGTTGCCCCATTTTTTGAACATTATTATTCGGGGGGTATAAGCTCTGTAAGAGGTTTTAAACAAAATACACTTGGTCCTAGAGCCATACCTTCTCAATACCTTCTTGATAATGAGGGTAATCAAATAATAGGTGAAGATGGTAACCCTATACTTAATCCTTACTCATACTATAGGGATGATAGATCGATAGGAGGTGCTTACTTAGTAGAAGGAGGTTTTGATTTCATATTCAAATTACCGTTTATAGATGATCAGAGATCAATGAGGAGTTCTTTCTTTGTTGACATAGGTAATGTGTTTTCTAAAGACTGTGGTTTTGATCAGTCAAATATAAATTGCAGCGAACTGGATTTTGGTGAATTGAGATATTCTTATGGAGTTGGAGTCACATGGATTACTCAATTAGGGCCTATGTCTCTTGCCGTTGCTGCTCCTTCTAACGAAGGACCTCTTGATGAGACAGAAAATTTTCAGTTTGAAATTGGAACACAATTTTAAATGTGCATAATGCTACTAAATTACTCAACAAAACTGTAGAATTCACCGACTAGTTACTTAATGGGAAAAACTATGAAATCTTTTAAAACTCTTTTCGTCGTAATAACGGCGTCTTTACTTACTTTCACAATTCATTCTGCTGACTTAAACATCGCTACTTTAGATCCTCAGGCAGCTCTGTTTAGTACAAATGTTGCAAAAAAAGAACTTGAAGAGCTTGAAAACTCAGATGAGTGGAAAGAGGTTGTTGAAGAGCTTCAAGCTAAGGCAACAGAAGCCAGAGAAATTCAGGAAAAGACTCAAAAAGATGGACCAACTATGTCAGATGAAGAGAAGCAAGACGCTGCTCAAAAATTCCAATCTCTTCAGCAAGACATAAACTTTTTAAGAGAAAAGACCAATCAATTTAGGAATCAAACTCTTCAATTATTGTCTCAAGAACAAGCTGAGAAATTTCAAGTTATAGTAACTGAGTTAATAAGAGCAAAAGGAATTACATTATTAATCAATAGCGGTGGTCAACAGCAGATACTTCTTCATGCAGATCAAAGCTTCGATATTACTCAAGAAGTTATCGATGCTATGAATGAAAAAGAAGACTAATATTTGTGTCTTCCCCGAAAAGCTTCAAGTTATCTCAGCTCGCCTCCTTACTTGGTGCTGAACTAGAAGGTGATCCGGAAAAAGAGATAGTCGGAATAAATAATCTTGTTTCTGCTTCAGACAACGAAATCTCTTTCATAGCAAGAGAAACCTTCATCCCACAACTAGATTCTACTAGTGCTGGTGCAGTTATATGCAACTCCAGGACCTCAGAACTATATGAGGGAAATAAGCTTGTTTGCGCAAATCCTTATTTAATCTATGCTAACTGCACGAAACTTTTTAAAGAAAAGCCGTCAATAGAGATGGGAATATCTAATTTAGCTTCAATAGCCAGCTCTTCTTCAATTTCTGACAAAGCTTCAATTGGAAGTTTTGTATCTATTTCTGAAGACGCTATTATTGAAGACGATGTTATTTTGATGCCTGGAGTATTTGTAGGAAAAGGTTGTAAGGTTGGAAAGGGAACAATACTTCATGCCAATACTTCCTTGTATGACTCAGTTGATATTGGACAGGAGTGTATTATTCATTCAGGTACTGTAATCGGCTCTGATGGTTTAGGATTTGCACAAGATAATAAACAGTGGGTCAAGATAGAACATCTTGGGAAAGTTGTAATAGGTAATCATGTTGAAATTGGATCAAACTCTACTATCGATAGAGGATCTGTTGGCGATACTATCATTGGTGATAATGTAAAAATAGATAATCAAGTACACATTGCTCATAATGTTAAAATTGGCTCAGGAACAGCTATAGCAGGTAAAAGCGCAATAGCAGGAAGCACTTCTATAGGAAAAAATTGTACCTTGGCTGGATGCAGTGCAGTCGTTGATAATGTTGAAATAGCTGATGAAGTCCACATAACAGCTATGACCTTAATAACTAAATCGATCAAAGAAAGTGGGTTTTATTCCTCGGGAACACCCTTCATGAAAAATTCTGATTGGAAGAAAAATGCTGTAGCCTTCAAAAGGCTAAATGAATTAACTAGAAAATAAGAAAATGGAAGTTGAAATAAATATAGAAGAGATTCAAGAGTTTTTGCCTCATAGATATCCAATGCTGCTCGTTGATAGAGTAACAGATATGGTCCTAGGAGAGTCAATAAAAGCTTACAAAAATATAACTACAAATGAACCTTTTTTTATGGGACATTTTCCTGGTAAACAAGTAATGCCAGGAGTTTTGATAGTTGAGGCTATGGCACAAGCTTCAGGTATTTTAGGATTTAAAACAATGGATAAGAAACCAGAAGATGGTTCTATATATTATTTTGTTGGAGCTGATGACTTGCGATTTAAGAGACCAGCCATTCCTGGTGATAAACTTATCTTAAATTCCTCCGTAATTACCAATAAGAAAGGCATATGGAAGTTTGATTGCTCTGCAACTGTCGAAGATGATTTAGTAGCAAAAGCAACTATACTTTGCGCGGATAGACCAAAATAAAGATGATTCATCCTTCTTCCATAGTTGACCCAACTGCAAAAATTGCTGAATCAGTAGAAATTGGCCCCTTTTGTTTAATTGGTCCAGATGTTGAAATTGGAGAAGATACTAAAATTGAATCGCATGTAATTTTGAAAGGCCCCACTAAGATAGGTGAAAGAAATCACATTTTTCAATTTTCTACATTAGGGGACGGTAGTCCAGATAAGAAATATAACAATGAGCCAACAACCCTCACCATAGGCGATGATAATATCATCAGAGAAGGTGTGACAATACATAGAGGCACCATACAAGATAGAGGTGATACTTTGATAGGAAATAGAAACCTCATTATGGCTTACTCTCACATAGCACATGACTGCGTCTTAGGACATGACATCGTTTTAACAAATCAAGCAGCCTTGGCAGGATCAGTAAATGTTGGAGATGGGGCTATCCTGGGAGGTTATGCTATTGTTCACCAATTCTGTTCAATTGGAAGTTATAGTTTCTGCGCCATGGGTAGTGCGGTCAATAAAGATATACCAGCTTATGTCAAGGTGAGAGGTAATCCGGCTAAACCATTTGGTATAAATGTCACTGGAATTAAGAGAATAGGTTATTCTAAAGACATTATTGAGGCTTTAAGGTCAGCTTATAGGGCAATTTACAGAAAAAAATTAACAGTTGAAGAGGCTGTAAACGAACTTAAATCATTAAGAAAGGATTTTAAAGAAGTCGATCTATTCCTTACTTCTATCGAAAATTCAACGAGAGGCATATCTCGTTAATGATAGATACAATCCAAAAGAAGAATATAAAAATAGCCATTGTCGCAGGTGAAAAATCTGGCGATGAATTAGGAGCGCCGTTAATGCAATCCCTAAAAAGCATCAATCCATCAATTCAATTTATTGGAGTTGGTGGTTCAAAAATGATCTCTGAGGGCTTGGATTCTTTTTTCGACATGAATGAGATTTCTGTGATGGGAATAATAGAACCTTTACTAAATCTAAGAAAATTACTTAGGCTCAGAAAAGGATTAAAAGACTATCTACTTGAAGAAAGGCCAGATATTTTTATAGGCATAGATTCTCCAGATTTCAATCTCCCAGTTGCTAAATTTTTGAAACAAAATTGTTCTCTTAAAACGGTTCAATATGTCAGTCCTTCTGTTTGGGCTTGGAGAAAGGGGCGTATTAAATCTATGGAAAAATCTATAGATCTGGTACTAACTCTTTTTCCTTTTGAAGGATCTGCTTATAAGGGTTCGAAAATCAGAGAAAGTTATGTAGGTCATCCTTTGGCTTATAAAATCGATATAACGCAAGATGAAATCCAAACAAAAAGAAATAATACTATTGCCTTATTACCTGGCAGCCGAAAATCTGAGATCCTTTCAATGGGTGATGTGATAATTCAAGCAGCAAAGAAATTGAAAGAAATAAATCCAAACTATGAATTTCTGATGCCTCTATCAAATAAAGATCATTTATCATTGTTCAAAGAAGATATGGCGGGACTAGTACAAGTTTCTTATGGAGATTCTCAAAAAATTTTAATGAAATCTAAGATTTCTATAATTACCTCTGGAACTGCAACACTCGAATCAATCCTGTCTTTTACCCCTTGTATTGCCTTATATAGAACCAATTGGCTTTCATACCTTATCATCAAGCCTTTATTGGAAATAGATTCCTTTTCTCTGCCAAATCTAATTAAAGGACAGAAGATTCTTCCTGAATTACTTCAAGCAGAAGTGACAGTAAATAATATTGTTAATTCAGTGGAAACAGTTGAAGATAAAGATTTTGTGCTCTACTTGAAAGAATTCAATCAGATTAAAGAAAACCTTAGAGCAGGCGGAGCAGAGAAAGCTTCTAAGGAAATTTTACAGATATTGAATTGATAGAAGCAGGTGTAGATGAAGCCGGAAGAGGTCCTTTAGCTGGCCCAGTATTTGCTGCAGCAGTTATATTGGATGACGCAATAGATATAAAAGGATTGGACGATTCAAAAAAGATTTCAGCAATAAAAAGAGAGCTCATAGCAAGAAAAATACAAGAAACTGCTCTTTCTTGGTCTATAGGCTTAAGTACTGCTCAAGAAATTGACGAAATAAACATTTTAAAGGCCTCTTTGTTGGCGATGAAAAGAGCCATAGAAGGTTTGGATATTTTTCCTGATATTGCTCTTATTGATGGTCAGCATGCACCTAAAACAAAGTGTGAAGTTCAAACAATAATTAGAGGCGATCAATCAAAAAAAAATATTATGGCAGCATCAATTCTTGCTAAGGTAGGGAGAGATAACTATATGAAGGAAGTTGATATCAGGTACCCAGAATATGGTTTTAAACAACATAAAGGTTATCCTACAAAGATGCATCTAGAAGCATTAAAATTGTACGGTGTTACCGATGAACATAGATTAAGCTTTAAACCAGTTAAGATGATAAATGAGCCAAACTGAAAATCTAGATTTTGTGCATTTGCATGTGCATTCTGAGTACTCTCTAGTGGATGGCATAATAAGAGTTAATGAGCTTGTGGATCACACTTTAAAGCTTGGATATCACTCAATAGCATTAACAGATTTAACCAATCTTTTTGGGCTGATTGAATTTTACAGATCTGCCAGGAAGCAAGGCATTAAACCTATAGTTGGGTCTGAGGTTTATGTTGCAAAGGATAAAGACTCCGTTGCAGCTCCATTGGTTCTTTTAGCACAGAACAAGCAAGGCTATATAAACTTAACTAAGTTAGTCTCTAGGGCCTATGTTGACGGCCAAGTTAACGGAGATCCTGTCGTTCTTTTTAGTTGGTTAGAAGAATTCTCTGAAGGAATAATAGCTCTCTCTGGTGGGTTAGACGGTCATATAGGGAACTCAGTTTTGGCAGGTAATCATCAACTTTCGGAATCAAGAATAGACTTCTTCCAGAATATTTTTGGAGATAATTTTTTTATTGAGATCCAAAGAACAGGAAAAGCTAATGAGAAAGAATACAATGATTCAGTTCTAAAGCTAGCTTCAAAGAAAGGAATACCTGTAGTCGCTACCAATAATGTTAGATTTTTGAATGCCGTAGATCCAGATATATCTCCTTCAGATTTTGAAGCTCATGAAGCAAGAGTTTGTATACAAAGAGGTGAGACTTTAGACGACCCAAGAAGATCAAGGAATTACTCTGAAGAGCAATTCTTAAGAAGTAAAGAAGAGATGATCGAACTATTCTCTGATATACCTGAAGCCCTTATCAATACTGTAAAGATTGCTTCTAAATGCAATATAGATTTGGAATTAGGAAAGTTCTACTTACCTGACTTTGAAGTACCAGAAGAGCATTCCAGAGAAGAATTCTTAAGAATAATTTCTAGAGAAGGTTTGTCTAAGCGAATAGATGATATTAAAGAATCAGTTGATTCGTATGACCTGGATGAATCTGCTTATAGCGAAAGATTAGATTATGAGTTAGACATGATTTGTAAGCTAGATTTTGCAGGATATTTTTTAATAGTTGCAGATTTTGTTAATTGGGCTCAAAAGAATGAAATTCCTGTTGGACCTGGAAGAGGTTCTGGTGCTGGTTCTATTGTAGCTTACGCATTAGGCATAACGGCTATAGATCCTATTAGGTATGACTTATTATTTGAACGGTTCCTAAACCCTGAAAGAGTAAGTAATCCTGACTTTGATATCGATTTTTGTATCGAAGGTCGAGACAAGGTTCTTGAATATGTTACAAACAAATATGGGAAGGACTCTGTGGCTCAAATTAGCACAAGAGGTACCATGGCAGCTAGAGCTGTTTTGCGCGATGTAGTAAGAGTTTTAGGAAAACCATATGGTTTCGGAGATCGATTAGCAAAAGCTATTCCGGATGTTTTGGGCATAAGTCTTAACGAAGCATATAAAGAGAAACAATTTAAAGAAACAATTGATGAATCTGATGAGTCTAGAGAAGTTTTTGATATGGCGCTTAAGCTAGAGGGTTTATCGAGAAGTGTTGGAACCCATGCCGCTGGCGTTGTTATCGCTCCAACTGCATTAACTGACTTTACTCCACTTTTCTTGGATTCAGACAAAGGAACAGTGGCATCACAATTTGATATGGGCGATGTAGAGTCAGCAGGTTTAGTTAAATTTGATTTTCTTGGTTTAAAAACACTTACTATAATCGATCAATCTGTTAGAAGAATAAATGCCAAGGCAAAAAATAAAGAAGATGAGATTGATATTGAGAATCTATCTTTAAAGGACGCTGCAACTTTTGAGCTGTTACAAAGGGGAGAAACAACTGGCATATTTCAACTTGAATCAAGAGGAATGAGAGATTATTTAAAGCAACTTATTCCAAATGATTTTGAAGACATTGTCAGTATGAATGCCTTATACCGTCCTGGTGCATTGGGAATGAACATGGTTGATTCTTATATCAACAGAAAGCATGGAAAAGAAGAGGTGACCTATGGTCATGAGGCAGTAAAAAAGATTCTTAGTACCACCTATGGAGTTATTGTATATCAGGAACAAGTTATGCAAATAGCCCAAGAATTGTCTGGCTTTTCACTGGGACAGGCTGATATTTTAAGAAGGGCTATGGGAAAAAAGAAGAAAGAAGAGATGGAAAGTCTACGTTCAACGTTTGTTGAAGGAGCAATAAAAAAGGACGTAAATGAGCGTTATGCTGCCAATCTTTTTGATCAGATAGAGCAATTTGCTGGATATGGATTTAATAGGTCTCATTCAGTTGGCTATGCCTTAATTGCTTATCAAACTGCATGGCTTAAAGCACATTTTCCAGCTGAATTTATGGCATCAGTCTTGTCTTGTGATTTAGGTAATACTGATAATATTCAACTTTTTGTAGATGATTGTAAAAACATAGGTTTAACAGTGCTTAGCCCGGATATTAATGAAAGCTCATATAGATTTGAAGATCTTGATTCTTCAACGATTTTATATGGGTTAGGTGCCATTAAAGGTATAGGGGAGTCATTAGTTGATCAGATAGTATCTGAACGAAAAAGTAAGAAGTTTGTCGATATGTATGACTTCTGTATGAGAGTTGGATTTAACAGGATAAATAAGCGTATCCTCACGACTCTCATTGGCTCAGGGGCCATGGACTCGCTTGGCTCTAGAGAGGATTTATTCCGAAGAATCGATTCCTGCCTAAAAAATGCAGAACAAGCCTCTGAACGAAATAAAAGTAATATAAAAGATTTATTTGGTGAAGAAACTGTCTCTCCCTCGGAGGAGAAAATTGATGAAAATATAGAATTCGATGAAGTGTCTGCTGAATGGAGTGCCTTGGGCTTTTATTTGGATTCTCATCCCTTAGAGAATAAGAAGAAAGAAGTAAGAAACATGTGTGGGTTCTTTATATCTGAGCTGCAATCAGAAGCTCATAAGCAGAGAATCGCAGGATGTTTAATGCAATTTAATGTGCGACAAGGAAAAAGAGGTAGATTTGCATTTGCAACTCTGGATGATGGTTCAGCCAAGATTGAGGTCTCAATTTGGGCAGATGTGTTTGAAAAATATAGAAATCTATTGAAGAAAGGGCAGGTCTTGGTTGTAGAGGGAATAATAGAAAAGGATGACTACTCAGACTCTGTTAAGCATAAAATGATAGCTGAGAGGATTCTAACTTTTGATGAGGCCCGACGTGAGTACATAAAAAACATCAAAATAGATATTGAAAATAACAATGGAGATACTCAATCAGTAGTTAATTCTCTTAAAGAAATAGCTACTAGCTCTGAAGGAAATTCTGTTTTGATTTCTTATAAAGGTAGCTCTGCTAAGGCGGACATAGCTCTCCCAAATCATTTTTCAGTGAAACTTGATGATGCTTCCATTAAGGCTTTAGGTAAACGTTTTGGAGCAGAAAATGTAGAGTTCGTTTATCATACTCAAACTCACATAAACTAAATTTTAAAATGTTGAAGAGCTATTTAGATTTTGAACAACCCATAGCCGATCTAGAACAACAGGTATTGGACCTTAAAGATTCCGAACTTGACGATGAATCCATCCAAAAGGAAGTCATACGACTGAATGAATCAATAATGAAAACAACAGAAAAGATTTATTCAAATCTTTCTCCTTGGCAGAACGTACAAGTGGCTCGACATCCTGAGAGACCACATTTTCTAGATTATATTGACAGGATATCTGACGAATTTGATGAACTACATGGTGACAGGCATTTTTCAGACGATAGAGCAGTTATTGGAGGTATAGGGTCAATAGGTGAATATAAAGTTATGTTCATTGGTCATGAAAAAGGCAGATCTACGGAAGAGAAAATCCTACATAATTTTGGTATGTCTCAACCAGAAGGCTATAGAAAGGCATGTCGGTTAATGCAACTTGCAGAAAGATTTTCTTTACCAGTTGTTACATTGGTAGATACCCCCGGGGCTTATCCTGGAATAGATAGTGAAGAAAGAGGTCAAAGTGAAGCTATTGCTTATAATTTAAGAGTAATGTCATCGTTAAAGACACCCATAATTGTTAACGTAGTTGGAGAAGGGGGGTCAGGAGGAGCATTAGCACTAGGTGTTGGAGACCACATAACAATGCTCGAACATTCCACTTACTCCGTTGCATCACCGGAAGCTTGCGCTAGTATCGTTTGGAGAGACTCAACAAAAGCTGATTTAGCAGCTGAGGCAATGAAATTAAATGCTCAGAGTATTCTGGATTTAGGTTTGATCGATGAGGTAATACCTGAACCACTTGGTGGAGCTCATCGAAGTTTTGATCAAGCATCATCTAATTTATCTAAAGTATTAATCAGAAGTTTAGACAAACTTACAAATACTCCTATAAATACGCTTTTAGAAAAGAGATATGAGAGGTTGATGAGTTATGGTTCCATTTAATGTCTCAATTTAGTCTAGACAAAGGATATTTAGAGAATTTCGCAAGGATTGGAGTTGCTTTTTCAGGGGGTCTGGACTCCTCCGTTTTGTTAACATTTTTATCTGATAATCCAGAATATAAAAATAAAATTACAGCTCTTCACGTTAATCATAAGGTTAATAAAGAATCAGATAGTTGGGAAGATTTTTGTAAAGAAAGAGCTTCTGAATTGAATGTTAAGTTCAAGTCTTGGAGATTAGGAAAATTTGAAAAAGTATCGGAACAATCTTTACGAGAAAAAAGGTACCAAGCCTTTGAGGAATGGGCTAATTCAGGTGACTTAATTATTACTGGTCATCATTTAGATGACCAAACAGAAACTATATTATTTAGATTATTCAGAGGAACGGGCCTTAAAGGATTACGAGGAATAAATATAACTTCAACAGTAGGTCCTTTAAATTTTTACAGACCTTTTTTAGAAAATAATAAAGAAGAATTACTTAACTATGCTTTAAAACACAATATAAACTGGATAGAGGACGATTCAAATAAAGAATCATATTATTCAAGAAATTTGATAAGGAACAATATAATTCCAGAAATACAAAAAAAGTGGCCTTTCATCGATAAATCCCTAAAAAAAATATCTATCAAGGCTACAAAAGCCGCTCAAGTTCTTGAAGAAGTTGCTATGGAGGATTTAAATAAAATCCAATTTTCTAAAAATGTTTTAAACATGGATAAATTAAAATCTTTTTCATCACAGAGACAGCAGAATCTCGTAGTCTTTTGGTTGAATCATTTCAATAATATAAGGCTTTCTCCAGGTCAGGAAGATCAAATCTTTTCATTAATGAATGAGTCTTCCGAAGGTTCTTCTATCTTTAACTTTGATAAACATGACTATACTTCTGATATCAAAATTATTTTCTCATCAAAAGAAATTAGGATAATTGACAATCACTTATTAGAACCTTTATCTGAAAATATGAGTTTAGAATGGGATTTAAAGGACCTAATAAAAATACCCACCGGAGAACTTTCTGTTGAAGAATCATTTGGTAAAGGGCTCGATAAGAAATTTATAGGAAGCGATATAAAAATTAAAGCTAGAGTAGGAGGCGAGAGGTGTAAGCCTTTTGGAAGATCTAAAAGTCAAAAAATAAAAAATCTTTTCCAAGAATTTGAGGTTCCCGATTGGAAGAGAGACTATATTCCTATAATCTATATTGATGAAAAAATAGCCGCTGTTGGTGATTTGTGGGTTTGTGATGAGTTTCATACCAATATCAACGAGCATGGCATATCTATAAAATGGAATCATAATTTTTAAAAGGAGAAAGGGATGAACTTAGAAACCGTAAAATATGAAAAAAAAGGTTCTGTAGCGCTCATAACATTCAATAGGCCTGAAGTAAGAAATGCATTTAATGCAAAGATGACAGAAGATATTCTAGATGCCTTAGTTGAGGCAAAAAATGATTCAAGCGTTAGGGCTATTGTTTTAACTGGTGAGGGACTTAGCTTTTCTGCGGGTGCTGATTTATCAGCCAGAGATAGTAAATGGTCAGATACTGAAATGGCATTAGTTGAGGGTTACTTACCCAGTCTCAGGGAAATAATGGAAATGCCTAAACCGGTTATTTCTGCTGTAAATGGAGCAGCTGCAGGAATAGGCAGCGCTTATGCTATGGCATGTGATCTAACCGTTATGTCTAAGGAGGCTTATATTCTTCAGGCTTTTAGCAATATAGGCCTTATACCTGACGGAGGGGCTAATTGGTTTCTGACTAACACTGTGGGATATAAATTAGCTTACCAGATTGCAATAGAGGGAGAGAGGATTAACTCCGAAAGATGTCTTGAATTAGGATTGGTCAATAAAGTTGTTGAAGCAGAAAATTTACTTGATGAAGCATTGTCATGGGCTGAAAAATTAAGCCTTCGTTCCTCTCAATCATTAAGTCTTACCAAGAAGATAATGAGGCAATCTTTGGATAGTTCTTACCAAGATATTTATAATTTAGAAGCTAAAACTCAAAATACATTAACCGGTTCAGAAGATAATATCGAAGGTATAACCGCCTTTATGGAAAAGAGGCAGCCAAACTTTAAGTAAACTAGTCTCCTTTTTGGCCTTCTAGCTCTAGCCTCAACTCTTGATGCTTTTCTTTTGTAAGCGGATAGAACCAGGTTAAAAATAAAGCGGGTAAAAAGAAAGCAGCACATCCTAGACAATAATATATTCTGAGGGCTAGCATTGCTTCATCAGAATTATTAGTTCCTGGCATGAATCCAGAGAAATCTACCAATATTGCAGCAGCCCAGACCGCAACCATTGCAGATACTTTTGCAATCATTCCATTTAGGGCAAAGAAAGTTCCTGCTCGTCTTCCGCCTGTTTTAAGCGAGTCTAAATCTACAACATCGGCAAGCATTGAGGCTGGTAGAAATTGAAGACCCCCGAAACAAAAACCTTTTAAAAGAAATAGTATATGGAATGCGGTAAAATCTCCTCTCTCAAGAAAAAAACACAGAAAGCTGACTGAACCTGTTCCTACAAGAGTAATACAGAATGCTTTGTGTTTTCCTAGGGTTTTTCCTAGCCAAAGCCAAAATGGTACCCCTATAAGACCTGCTATGAAGTATCTTGCGTATGAGGCTCCAACTGTCTCTATTCCAATGACATCCCTTACAAACCAAAGTGATAATGTATTTCTAAATGACTCTCCTGCGATTACCAAGAATATTATCAATAGGATTCTAACCAAAAGAGGATTTTCTGCTGCATATTTTAATCCTTCAAATAATGGAATTTTCTTTTCAACTTCGGGCATAGGGTCTGGAACTTTCCATAATGCCCAAGCGGCGAATATAGGTAATAGAAATATAATTCCTATTCCCATGCTTGCAAGAATATCGGACATCTTTCCTGAAGTCGCAAAATCTTGAAATACGAAAATTGCAGCCAACATTCTTTTAATAGAGTCAAAAATACTTATACCTTGCCCAGAAACTTCTATAGCCAAAGGTATGAGGGCTGAAATCAATAAACCAATTAGTGTCCATCCTTCTCTTCCGCCTACTACTCTAGATCTTTGATGATAGTCTGGAGAAATCTCTGCTCCCCAAGCGCCATAAGGTATGCTGATAATTGTCGATCCTAAATACATAAGCATCATCCAAATGACGAAATAAGTAATTGAGACCTCAGTACCAGGGATGAATAATTTATAAATTGCTAGCATCATCAGAGGAACACCTAAAATTATCCACGGCTTCCTCCTTCCAATAGATGTTCTGGTTGAGTCACCCAATTGTCCAAGAATAGGATCAGTAATGACATCTGTAAATCTGGCAATTAAAAGTAGATTCGCAATTATGTAGAGCGGTATTCCAACAACTTCAGAGTAGAAAGGAATTAACCAAATAGCTATTGGATAGCCAATCATAGCTAAAGGAGTTGCTAATCCTCCATAAGCAAAAATTGTATTGCGCCCTACAGTCGATGTGCTCATATAACTCCCCTAGAAATATCCTATTTCGGAGTTATATTATAGTTTTGATTTATTTAGACAATCTATTTAGGCCGCTAATTACAGATAGCAAACCAGCGATTACAGTATTCTGATGCATGCCAACTCCCCATACAGATTCGCCTTCTAATAACAACTCAGAGTAGGCGACTGCCTGTGCATCTGAACCTGAACTTATTGCATGTTGATGATAATCAGATATCTTAATATCAAGATTAAAACTTTTCTTAATGGCATCTATCATCGCATCGATCGGACCATTACCTGAACCTTCTATGGTAATTTCCTTAGAGTCACAGTTAAGAACAATGCTAATCTTATCTGATTGAGAACCATCTTTATTTGAACTTGAATTTATGTGGTGCTCTACAAATTGATAATAGCCAGTATCTTTGAGGTAGGTTCTTTGGAAATTATCCCAAATATCCGAAGGAGAAATCTCTTTTCCAGTTTCGTCTGTAATTTTTTGAATAACTTGACTGAATTCAATTTGCAGCCTCCTAGGCATACTTAGACCATGATCTTTTTCTAGAAGATAAGCTACTCCCCCTTTACCTGATTGACTATTTATGCGAATGACAGCCTCATATGATCTTCCTACATCTTTAGGATCAATGGGAAGGTAGGGCACTTCCCATGTTTCATTATTGGTATTTCTCAGTTCAGCAAGACCTTTTTTGATGGCGTCTTGATGAGATCCAGAGAAAGCTGTGAATACTAGATCACCAGCATATGGATGTCTGGGATGAACAGGTAATTGATTGCAATATTCTGCTTCTCTCATAATTGGATTAATATTGGAGAAATCTAAATGGGGATCAATTCCTTGTGTCAGCATATTTAAAGCTAATGTAACGAGATCTACATTGCCCGTTCTTTCACCATTTCCAAATAAGGTACCCTCTATCCTATCTGCCCCTGCCATGACTCCAAGCTCTGTAGCAGCAACAGCAGTACCTCTATCATTATGAGGATGCAAACTAACGATTATATTTTCTCTATTATCTAAATTCCTACACATCCATTCTATTTGATCTGCGTAGATATTGGGTGAAGACATCTCAACTGTAGCAGGAAGATTTATAATAGTTTTGTTGTCTTTAGTGGGATTCCAAACTTCATTGACAGCATTACAAACTTCAACAGCATAAGGCAATTCAGTACCTGTGAAACTTTCAGGACTATACTCAAAAGTCCAGTCAGTTTCATTATACTTTTCAGCATGTTCTTTAACCCACTTTGCACCATCAGTGGCTATTTTTTTTATACCATCTTCATCACTTCTGAATACAACTTTTCTTTGCAGAGTAGATGTTGAATTATAGACATGGACTACGGCTTTATTGGCGCCTTTGAGTGCTTCAAAGGTTCTCTGGATAAGTTCTGGTCTTGCCTGAGTCAAGGCCTGAATAGTGACGTCAGTTGGAATCAGATTGTCTTCAATAATTTTTCTTACAAAATCAAAATCAGTTTGCGATGCAGAGGGAAAACCAACTTCTATCTCTTTAAAGCCTATATCTAATAGAAGTTTGAACATTCTAAGCTTTCTTTCTTCTCCCATAGGCTCTATGAGAGCTTGATTACCATCCCTTAGGTCAACACTGCACCAGATAGGTGATTTTTCGATAGTTTTGGTAGGCCAGCTTCTATCGGATAAATCTATAGGCTTGAAGCCACGATATTTAGAAGCAGAGTCATTAATTATTTTAGTCAATTTTTATCTCCAGAAAATTTTGTTGTAATCAGATTGGAGCTATAAGCCCAAAGTTTTGCCCGGTAAACCCTCATAAAGAGAGACCGGGTAAGTCAGTCGGAGCTGCTTCAATTCTTTGGCGACTAAAATCATCGGCGCTAGCATATATATGCCTTTCATGGAGGTCAAGTTGAGACTTTTTTTTCTAACTGTAAAATCAACATTTATGGCTTTATCTCAGGAAGAAAAACTAATTAATCTCGGAATAGATATTTGGAAAAAACGTCCTGGTAAAGAAATCTCACTTTCTCATAATGAAATATTCCTTATCGATAAAGATTTAGTTTTTGTCATAGGAGATAAAGACAAAAAGTTAAAAAAAGAAGATAAAAGATCATTTTTATTAACATTAACTAAAAGTATTGGAAGACATAACTTGCAACAACTTGAAAAGCTAATTCAAGTTGAAAACATTTCTCATGTTTTTTTGTTAAACGTTGATTTGCCCACAGAAATCGACTTGTTTGAGTCTCTTAATGTTATTAATCTACCTTCGATAACAGAAATATGTAGCTCTAGAGATAATAAAGAAAATTTTTTGATTTCGATGTTTGAATTAGATTTATAAGGAATTTAATGGACTATTCTTACTTAGATTTAAACCACCTAGACTCCATTCTCGCAATAGAGAAAGAGTCTAACCCTTATCCTTGGACGGTGGTAAATTTTAAAGATTGCCTTGATAAAGGTTACTACTCGTTAGCTTTGGAAGAGGAAAAAAATCTTATAGGGTTTGCCATAATGGCTATTTCTACAGAGGAATCCCATTTACTCAATATTGGCATAACAAAAGATGCAAGAGGAAATGGTTATGGAGAAAAATTGCTTAAAAAGATGATAGTTGCTGCAGAAGTAATGGGAAGCAAAAAAATTATCTTAGAGGTGAGGGTGTCTAATACTACAGCTTATAACTTATATAAAAAACTTGGATTCGAGGATATAGGACTGAGGAAGAAATACTATAGGTTACCAGAAGGAAGAGAAGACGCTTACGTTATGTCCAAATCACTCAAAAAGGACATTATGAGTAAATTCTTCTTTTCTAAGAGTTGAGCAGATTTTCTATATCTGATTGAATCTTATCTGGAGTTGTTGAAGGAGCATATCTTGATACAGGTTCACCTTCTTTATTTACTAAGAACTTAGTGAAATTCCATTTAATATTCTCAGTACCCATAAGACCTTTCTTTTCTTTAGTTAGGAAGCTGAATAAAGGATGTGCATCGTTGCCTTTTACATCTACTTTGCTAAATATTGGAAAGTTATTATTGTAATTT